>ERZ808252.82-NODE-82-length-103061-cov-31.375968_pt1 | contig 103061 bp, 177 predicted proteins | sample MGYA00521242_ERZ808252 | MGnify/ENA primary metagenome ERZ808252 (study PRJEB31516, sample SAMN03275581) | gut metagenome | biome: mammalia-associated habitat; material: feces | host: Papio cynocephalus | place: Kenya | collected 2012-08-07 ...
ACCTTCACACTGGGAATATAGTCTATCTAGACTGGTTAAAGTGTATAAAAAAATGTTATCCACTGTCAAAGAAACAGTAAAAAACATCTCATCAATAGTAATTCCTTCCTGGGTGCGCACCCCAAGAAGGGAACTAAAACCATTAATAAAAGCAGCGTTCGAACGCTGCAAGCTCCCACTCGGGTGGGACTCCCGTAAACCCCGCCTTCATATAAAGGTGGCGTACGAGAAAGGAGACCTCATCCAGGTAGACACCTGGATGTTTATCTGCAAATTCCGCCTAACAAAGGCGGGAATCAAAATAATCATAATAGGCTGCTGTATCAGCAGCTATTCCCTAACCCCATTTGATAAATGGGGTAGAATGGAAAATGAGGGCTACTTTATTTGGTAGCCTTCTCCACACCTATAGGGGGCAATAGGTGTGGGTTCCCCAACAAGAGGAACACCTTGACGTGGTGTTGGGGCTTTTCACTAAGTTCCTCTGATGGTCTAATTAGACCATTGTTGAGTTTGCAGGATACTCAACTTTAGACAAAACCTGCATTATATGTCCTTTGTTAATACATAATTGTATTAACAACTGTAGCCCTCAGTTTGCATATTGTATTATATATATGTAAACTTCTCTTTAGTTATGCATAGTTTCAGGTCATTCTTATCCATAGAATGGCTTGTTACTAATGCTGTATGTCTCGTTGATTTATTAACTCTTAACCTGTCTTAATCCTTGTTTTAGTGGAGGATGGTCTCGGAGTAATAAAAACTCCTGGGCATGAGTATAAACTGCCCATTTTATAATATGCCAACCCTAAAGAAAAACAGGGTTAGGGCAGCACGTTGGATGCGAGAAAACCTCCACGTGCCTTATGTCTTAGCACACAAAATTGCTAAGGCAGTTGCACGAGGTGGAGGTTGGTCGGACCCATACATAAAAAATCTCAATAATGAGATTATGGATGTAATGGGTCTTACTCTCGCTCCAAAAAACCTGTGGATTCCCATTTATGATGAAGATTATAATGGGAAAGATGTCCTAAGAGGTCACACATATACCTATCTAGATAGGAATGGTAACCTCTGGAAACCATGGGCATATTGGAGTGTTGTCCTAACCCCAGAAAATCTCTCTAACGATTATAGACACCCTCTATATCATTAGGGAGGACTTGAGTTATGCTTCTCAAGGTCATAGACAAAAAGCAAGAAGTTTTCACCTTGCAAAATAATGGGAGTTTTGTAAGGGCTTTCCTTAATAACAGAATAAAGCCAGGTTCCCATAATATTTAATTCGTAATATTATAATAATGTTAGCATTGTTACAATATAATGAAAGCGAGGTCTATAGCAGCAGCCTCTTTCTTAACAAAGAAGAGGCTAAACTGCAATTCGCCAAGCTCAAAGAAGAATTTGCCAAAGAAGAAGGCAATACCTTCGAAGAACTTGGTGAGGGCCATTTTACATGGTGTTCTTGGGACAACCTAGATCGCCAATATGTAAAATTGGTAGACCTCGGTCCCATTAATTCTTTATATTAATGGGAAAAACTTGAGTTATGCTTCTCAAGGTCATAGACAAAAAGCACAATATTAAAAAACTTATATCCCTATGAGTTTCTTTTATTAAAAGTTTTAGATTAGGGACCTTGTTTTAATCTCAGTTTCACACCACTATATTATATAGTGTGTTATAGTGGTGGCTTTATTAAAGTATATCACACACTACCACCAAAACATATACATCTATGGAAACATTTGATGTTATGTGCCTCCTAACAGTATTGCTTATAATAGCAATTCTGGGAGGCATTGTGTTCCTCCTAGAGGCCACCCCACTGTGGAAGAAGTTTCAAAACTTCATTCTCCACATATGGGGTGGAGAGGAAGACTAACTCACTCTCCTCTCTCCTCACCTCTACTCCTCATTCACTTAATTCTAACCAAAACCTCCCAGGTAGTAAGGGTGTATTCCCAAGCTTATAAAGCTGTTAAGACCTGTTCAAAAATCATGACAAAATTTAATTTTGCTTACAATCGTCTTCGTGAAGCCTACATGGCATTCACACACAGCCGTTCGTACAACTCCTTTCAGGCATGGTATAATGAGTGCCACTACATAGATTGGGTGTGGGAGTATTATGGGGGAATTTTCGAAAGGGCGGACTACTATAGTAGTCCGCAAAAAGAAAGAGCGCAGAGGGAGTGGGAGAGCTTCCTCCTAAGGACCGCTAAGATATTTGATATCTTAGCGGACTGCACAGACTGGCACGAATCTGTGCCGTACTTCTATAAGAACGGAGACCCAGAGGCGACTCTCCGTCAATTCTTCCCAGAACTGGAAGAAGCAGACAGAATAAAGAGGGAATCCTCTTTAGGGAAGGACTACTTCCCATTCTAATACTCCTAGAAAAAAACTAGTACCCCTAGAGTTTCTACATGAGTAGTTTTAAATAGGGGTTTCACTTAAATCCTATAAAACAATGAAAAAAGGATTTTATGAGTTCAAAGAAGAACTCCTTCAGCAAATAGATGCTGAAATAGAAAATGCACCTCAACAGTCAATAACTGTTGAGGAATTTGAGGAATACCTCAACATCCACAATAAAGTAACTAAGTGTGTTGACACCATAGGGCTACTAAAGCTAGCCCAAACCTTTTACAGGACACGCTTGTTTAGTGTTTGTAGTACCCCGGACTCCCCAACAACGTCTTCCATAGAGTACTATCTGGGGAAGCTCCAAGAAGTGAGGAGGGAGCTTTATGGATGAGAGGCTCTATGAGTTATTGTTGGATTTGACAATCCACATGGCTCAAAAGAGATTCGATTATAGAATCTCCAAAAGAGATCTCTCTACATGGGATCTCTATGAGATATATGAGGAGCTAGACCTCCTCTATAACATGAAACGCACTGAATGGCCTACATTAGTGCGCCTTTCAAAAAAGTACATTGTGTACTTATTAAACCAAGAAGGGACAGATAAACTGTTCTTTAAGTCCCTCCTGCAAAACCTAAAAGTATGAGCGAATACTGGGAAAGTCTCCAAAAGGATATCAAGGAGACCAAAGCAGCTGTGGAGGACCTCAACAAACATCTTGAGAAAATCCGCCGTCTAAAAAGAGCTACTCCACAAGAACACGTGGAGAAACAAGAGGAGTTAAAACAAATAGAGCGAGAGCTCTCTAATGACCTAGACTACTATGAGTTGAAACTCCAAGACCTCACAAAAGAAGAGTGTATGTACGAGTACTTCTGCTCTTAAAATCTGAGCAATTCACTTGGTGGGCTTAAATAGTATGGGCCCACCAAGGCTTTGTATAAGTCAACACATACTACCACATCTAAAACTTATAATACAATGGAAAAGTTTTCAGATGACCCTATTTGGGTAACAAAAGATGGAGTTAAACTCCATCTTTCTGAGATGTCAACCAGGCATCTCATTAACAGTTTAAACCTTCTAAGGATTAACTGTGGGTGGAGAGAGCGCTTTGTAGTTCCCATGCTTCGGGAACTTAAAAGGCGTAACATGTTATTTGACTGGTGGTTCTATAATCTCTAGTTAGCATAGAACTAATACCTTCCTAAGTTCTCAAGTTCTTAAAGGGAAGGTTCACTTAAAACGCATAACAACAATGGAAAACAAAACAAATGGAAGGTGTTTAGCTATCATAGATAGCATCACCTATAATCTTAGGATGCTAGTAGCCACACCAAATCATCCTAATGGAGGTGTATTCTATGTGTGGGCAGCAATACAAGCCCACTATCCATATGAGGTACACTTCATAACAGAGTACCAAGGGATGTACCTTGTAGATCCTCGGGTACTCTGCAAAGCAGATAGGAGTACCATAGATAATATGGAACTAGAGGCTAAAAGCCTTAGAATCGTAGTATACGATTCAAAAAAATAAAATAATATATAACACTCTAACTAAAGCTTGTAGGCTGCTCTAGTGTGGAACCTTCAAATAATTATGAACATACAGCGTTCCTTCACACTTCTTATCTACTCCATCCTGGCAAATAAGCCCCACACACTCTTTGCAGATAGCTTATATCCTGTTAGAGGGATGGCTTTTAAACAAGGAGGCCACCTCTATACCTCAAAGATACATCTGGGGTATATGTTCTACCTAAGCACTCCATACTCAAATGGTAGGTGCTTTGACCTGCTTGTAATAAGGCAGGGAGAGCAGGTTGATGAGCATTGGGGAATAACTCTACCCACATGCTATATGGAATCTATAATCAAATATCTGAAGCACTAACAACATAACACGTACAACTATGGAGTATATAGTCTTTCAAGCATCTCAAGAGTGGGAAAACAGATGCCTCACTGAAGAAATCAAGGCAAAACTTACAAAAGCAGGGTTTACTATAAGAGACGTAAACCATGAAGAACAAACCAGCTACATAACTCTCAACAGTTTGGAGGACCTTCACCTCCTGTATAAAACTGTAGGCAGATGTATCTTTCAACTTTATAGTATAATGATATATGATTCTTATATAGAGTAATATCATCATACCATATATAATAGTGCCCTTGAGGAGTAAAATCCTTGAGGGCATTATTTTTTTCTGCCCGCTTGCGCGTGCAAGTCACTCTTTCCCATGCATGGACGGCAAGGTTGCCAATGAGAGGTTCAACCACCGTCCACATTTTTTCACTTAAAACCTTATGGTGTATAGGCTAACCGTATACTATTATGTCTAAGTCAATTCTTAGCGGCAAAGTTTATGCAGGTTCTTGGAATCTCGACTCCACTGAAAACCTCAGCCAAGAGGAGCTCAACGCCTTCGAGAAGGCCACGGTGGTAGATTCCATGTATGGTCTCTCCTGCTGCTTCTTGATGCACAGCGGCGAGAAGATCTATGTCCCCATGGCCACCCAAAGTGGGGCCAAAGCAGGGGATGTCCTTGACTTGCACACCATGAAGAAACTCACCCTCTCCAAATCAGGAGAGGAAGATATTCTTCGCATCATGGAGGGATAATTAAACCCCTCCTTCCGCTCTACATACCCTCCTGGGAATTATTCCTGGGAGGGTATTTTTTTTCAGTCACCTCTCTCATCTAAGTTTCCATTACTATTTATTAATCTATATTAACATTAATTAATAGTAATAACATTACTTTATATTGGTATATTACCAATTATACCATACTTTTTATTGGTTTATTACCAATTTATACTATTGGTATGTTACCAATTTTATCACAACAACCTCACTATATGTGTGGGTTATGTTGTTGAATATCAGTGAGTTACAGATGTCCTCACTCCTCCCCACAGTTGGTGGTGCACCGAGTAACTTATAAAAAATCAAAAGGATAAGTTAAATTATAGCTTTTTTTACCCGCTATTAATTCTCCTCCTTTTTGGTTTTTTATTTGCACACCTTAAAATTTATATATAATTTTGTATAAAATAAGCCCTTATGATGGAATTGGTAGACATGAGAGACTTAAAATCTCTTGGCCATTATTGGCTGTGTGGGTTCGAGTCCCACTAGGGGTACAATTAACAGTATTAACTTAAAACTAAACAAAATGGAGTACATTTACAAGATGACTTTAGTGGCAGGTGGAACCACTATCTGTACAAGAAAAGTAAGAACAAAAGAAGAAGGTGAATTTCAAGCAAAAGAAATTCTAAAAAACAGACAAGATGTAGTAAAAGTGGAATACTATATCAAAGAAGGAGAAAAAAATAAATGTAATCCTTCGAAAGAAGAAAAAGTATATAACTACATACTCAAAACGTACTCACAGTTATACGAAACTCCCCTTAAAAAATACCCTAATGTATCTACATTAGCGGTTTTTGGTGCTACATCTAAAATAGTAGATGATATAGAGAGCTATCTTAATATATCTTTTAATGGAGATAGGACATCTTTAGAAGAAGGAGCTCTCTTCATACGCAAACATATAGAAGACCTCTATAATGCAATAGAAAAGTATAAAATGGACCTCTATAATGCCGACATAGTCGATATTATAGACACATATTAAATGACGTCCTACTTTCTTGTAGGAACATGTACTGTGTTACAGCAGTACTAAAAAAGTCCCAGAAGATGTTGGTGACAAAGCAACCTTCTTAAAATCTATCTGCTACATCGACACTTTGTCCGTATGAGATGTATGATAGAGGTTAGAGACAATTGGTACTCTAACAGACTATATAGTTTATGTGTTAAAACATTCTTATATTACCTATGTGAAAAGTGCATGGGGTTATAAGAAAGAAGTAAGTTCGCAACTTACTGTAGTCGCACTTCATTTTGTAATAATAGGTATATAGTTTAACTAAAGTAAAACACCATTACAGTCTATTTTTAGAGTGTTAGTTTGATTTTTTGTTGGCCATTGTTTTCAGTAATGGAGATATAGGTTCAAATCCTATTATACCTTCTATATAAGTATCGTTTTTAGATTGTTAAAACTAGTGGTACGTGAGTATAGCTAGTATATGGTCCTTTAGCTTAGTTGGTTAGAGCACCTGACTCATAATCAGGGAGTCGTAGGTTCAAGCCCTACAAGGACCACTTCATTGTATTGTTGGTTTTAAGTGAAACAATTGGTTATTAACCAGGCTCTTTAGTTTAATGTAAAACATTCTATAGTATAGAAAGATGTAGGGTCATATCCTACAAGAGCTGCAAAAATTAAGTGTTTTATAACATTTTGATTAACATTTTGGTCATATTCACTTATTTTACCTTGCGGTTCGTGAGAATAGCAAGGTTTTATTTTTTAACTTAAAACACAAAAGATTATGGAAAAATGGATAATTAAATTAAGTAATAACGCATTTGCTTATATAGCAAATAACACCTTATATATCAAATATAACTTTGAAGAAGCATCTATGTTTGATACTATAGGTGATGCATGGAAAGCTGCAATATTTGTAAACAAATTGCTAAATACAAATGCTGTAGCAGTATCTTACTATGTACATTAAAGAAAGGAAATTCTATAAATCACTGTTTGGTATATTACTATAAATATACCAGAAGAGTTAACTTCTTTAAAAAATCTCTAGCAGATAGTTCATGCAGTAAGGTGTGAGGGCTCAACTCCCTAGAAGAAAACATAGTAGAGGAGTTTTCGATAAATTGTTTTAAAATCTACTATCTCGAATATTCATTTAAAATTAATATATATGAAACCTACTAAAAGTCAATTAAAAAGTTTAAATTTTTGTGTTATTACCTTAGGAGAACCTTTCTATGGTAACATTAATAATAAAGATGAAGTTCAGGAGTATCTAGATGAACATTTAGAATGGGCTATAGATGCTGCTGAACAAAAAATAGATATAATGACTAATTTCTTAAAACAACTAGACAAATGAAAAGATGGACAGAAGAGGAAAAAAAAGCCATCATAGATGGGGTTTCCTCACATCCCGAGAATCTAACAAAATGTTTTATCACTTTATCTTCACAAATGGATAGAAGCTTCTGTGCAATATGCCAAATGTGGTATCAAATGCAAAATCCAAAAAGTCCTCATTATATAGGAACAAGAACTGCATTTGTACTATTAGGCAAAAGCAGTGTCTATAGAGGAAAAGTAAACAGAAACAACTCTAAAGAAACAATTAACGTTAAACCAACACTTTTATATAAAGTAATAAATGCAATTAAAAAAATATGGAACCAAAAGTAAGTATTACATTTATAGTACCAGGTGCTCAAATGTACTCAGAACAAAAATGTAAAGACAACAAAGCATTCGAACAAACAATTGTTAACACAGAATACTACACAGGAAGAGGAAAGGAGAAGAAGAAAAACAAGGAAAAACTTGTTATATATTCTCGAGGAAACAAGCCTGCAAAACATCATTTGAACATATGTAAAGAAACATACGATCATATGGTGGCAGCTGAAGGTATTCCTACTATAGAAAACTGGACCAAAAAACATTCAAGATATGTATGGTCTCAGTATTCTAAACAGCAACGTTTGGAAACACATATAAAACTTATAGCAAAAGAGCTTAATGCTCTTAGCTTTACATATGAAATATTAGATGACTAGAGAAGAAGTATTAAAAGAGGTATTAAGTTTAGAGGGTAAAAACTTCCTTTTTGAAATGGCTACAGGAGTTGGTAAAACAAGAATAGCTATAGAAAAGATAAAAACCCTTAATATTAAAACACTGCTTATAGTAGTACCAAGAAATGTTTTAAAACAAACTTGGGAAAATGAGTTTAATAAGTGGTGGAAAGATAATAATCTTAATATCTCTTTTACTACATATATCTCCTTCCCTAAGTATGCAGGAAAGTGGGATGCAGTTATTTATGATGAATGTCATCATCTATCAGAAAGATGCCGTGATGTTCTTCCTAAATTTAACTCTTCCCACTCCCTCTTGCTCTCTGCTACTGTAAACAAGGAACTTAAAAAAGAATTAACATATTGTTTTAATCCTTTAGTACAATATAAAATTAATCTTAAAGAAGCAATAGGAGACATATTACCTGATCCTATAGTTTATTTAATTCCTTTAGAATTAGACAATAAAATAAAGTCTGAAACTATCTATAAGAATAAAAATAAACCCGGTAAAATGATTACTATAGACTATTCTAAAAGATGGGACTATAGGAACATTAAAACTCCTATAGCCATCAAATGTACTGAGGCACAATATAACTTGGATATAAGTAATCTTATAGATTGGTATAAAACCAAATATATGAATACTCGTAACTCTGTTATAAAAAACATATGGTTAATGAAATGTAACGAACGCCTTAAATGGCTTAGTACACGTAAAACCACTATAGTATATAACATATTAAAAAAGTTCAAAAACAAAAGAACTTTAGTATTCTGTAGTAGTATTTTACAAACTGAAGCATTGGGAAAATATTGCATTAACAGCCAAAATAGAAATACATCTAAATATCTACAAGACTTTAATGATGGTAAAATAAACCATATTACAGCATGTAATGTGCTTAATGAAGGCGTTAATCTTCATAACTGTCAAATAGGTATATATGCAAATCTTAATAGTTCTGAAACTATAGTGGCTCAAAGATGTGGTAGACTTCTAAGACATCCTAATCCTATTATTATAATACCTTATTATAAGAATACCAGGGAAGAGGAGTTAATGAAGAAAATGCTTGAAAACTATAATCCTGAATTAATTAAAACCGTATCATTAGATGACTATCTCAATAAATGATAAAGTATGCACAGATAATGGCATTACAATGCCTCAATTGCTTGCATTACTTTTAGTAAAAACAGGTGAAAATATTCCTAAACTTCTACAAGATTTAGAGTCTAAAGAAATGATAGTAAGGGAAACCTCTTTATTAGAAGATAACTATATTATAACACAACGATGGGATAATGTGTGCTGTAATATAATTTTATCTTCTGATAAAGATATTCCCAATGACTCTCATATAGAAGAATTAGCAAAAGAGTTAATGGAACTTTTTCCTAAAGGTAAAAAACCGGGAACCAATACTTATTGGAGGGGCAACCTTAAGGATACTAAATTAAGACTTAAGAAGTTCTATAAACTATATGGTAATAAATATACTGATAATCAAATACTTGATGCAACTAAAAAGTATATAGGTGATCATGTAGACTTATCGTATATGAGAGTACTTAAATACTTCATTTGGAAAGACATTAAAAAAGTAGACTCTGAAGGAATAGGGTATATAGAAGAAACTTCAGATTTAGCCAGTTACATAGAAAATGAAGGTCAAACTGAAGATAATTGGCTGAATGAAGTAAAATGAAACTTAAAGATAGAGTGTTGTTGAATCTTAAAGAGAGAAGGGAAAGACTATTATCTGGAAAGATTAATAGCATCCCTTCTCCTTTTATAAGATTTAAAGATGATTTTGTTGGTGTGGAACAAGGACGTTATTATTTGGTGACGGCAGCCACTAAAGCGGGAAAATCACAATTTGCCTCCTTTATGTTCATATACAACACACTACTCTATGCTTACGCTCATCCTGAGCAAGTTAGTGTAAAGATTATCTATTATCCTTTAGAAGAAACTCCTGAAAATGTTATGGAGAGGTTTATGAGTTATTTACTATATACACTTTCAGGATTTAAAATAAGGATAAGTCCTCAGGATTTGAAATCAACTGATAATACTAAACCATTATCTGAAGAAATACTTAATATACTTAATTCAGAAGAATATGGAGAAATACTTCAATTCTTTGAAGATAGTATAACTTTCTCATATAGTACAAATGCTACAGGTGTTTGGAAAGAATGTAAAAAGTATGCTGAAGAAAATGGCACAGTACACACTAAACCTATTAAAATAAAGGATGATTTTGGTCTAACCAAAGAAGTAAATGCATTTGATTATTATGAACCTAATAATCCAAATGAATATAGAATAATCTTTTTTGATCATCTAAGCTTAATTTCTACAGAAAAAGGAATGGATTTAAGACAATCTATGAGTAAGTTATCAGAATATTTAGTAACTTTGCGCAATAGATATAAATTTACTCCTGTAGTTATACAACAACAAGCAATGTTTGAAAATACAGATGCATTTAAAATGAATAAACTTACACCTAGCATAACTAACTTAGCTGATAACAAAGCTATAGCTAGAGATGTAGATGTATGTTTAGCTCTTTTTAGTCCTTTTAGATATGAAATTCCGGAACATCATGGATATAATATAAGGATGTTAAAAGATAATGTACGATTTTTAGAAGTATTGCTTAATAGAAGTGGTCAATCAAATGGCGTTGTTGCACTATATTTTGATGGCGCAGTAAATTATTTTGAAGAACTACCTAAAGCTGATGATCAAATAGCATTAAATAAAGTATATAAACAAATACAATCAAGAAAAAGTAAATCATTTTTATTAATCACTAAGTATGGCAAACATTTGTATGATACTGGGAAAAAGTGGTTCAGGAAAATCCACAAGTATTAAAACACTTGATCCTAAAGAAACTGTAGTATTTAATGTATTAAAAAAGCGTCTACCTTTTAAAGGGAGTAGGGCCATCTACAACACAGAGAATAAAAACCTCTTTAATGTAGATGATTATAGCACTATAGTAACATATTTATTAGGCATTAATGATAAAATGCCCAACGTAAAAAATGTTATTATAGATGACATGACTTATGTTATGCGTAAAGAATATTTTAAAACAGCTAAAATAACAGGCTTTAATAAGTTTGTGGACATAGCTGCACATTTTCAAAGCATTATTAATACTGCAGAAAATCTTCGTGATGATTTAAATGTATTCCTCATAATGCATAGCGAGGAAATAGTATCGGATGGTACTATTATAGGATATAAACCAGCTACTGTAGGTAAACTTATAGACAGTAGTTATAATCCTGTAGAAGTTGTTCCTATGGTATTATTCTCCTCTGTAAAATATGACGATAAAGGAAATGCATCATATGGCTTCTATACACATAAATGTATGGAAGGAAATGTAGAAATTCCTGCTAAATCTCCCGATGAGATGTTTACAGAGAATTTTATCCCCAATGATTTAGGTTATGTAGTTAAAGCAATGAACGAATATTATAATTAATTATGAAAGAATTAACAACATTTCAAATTGCAGCAGTTAAACGTCAATTTAAAAACTCTCTGCCTGCATTAAAAAAGATTGAGTCTATTGATAAAAAGATTCAAGAACTTAAAGAAGAACGTGATATACAGCAAGCTCTATTAGAAAATGGAGAAGCCGGTATTAAAATGCTTACAGGAGGTTATAAATCAACTGACCTCATTAAGTGTACCTATGAAACAGTTCTTAATGAAGACGGTACTCCTAAAATGAATGGTAAGTATCCTCAAAAGAAGCAAATACTTACTTTTGAGTACCCTGTAGAGACTGTAGAAACATGTGAAACATGTGTAGTAGAACCTATTGTAGTAACACCTAATATAGATAATATAGATTAATTATGAAAAGCAAAACATTTATGGCATTTGCCAAAGGTACTGACACCTCTAAAACAGTAGAATTTAATCGTTATTGGGGCATTGCTCCCTGTTTTGTTAAGGCAGTAAATCCTAATAAAGAAGAAATGGAAAAACTATTTAATACCACTATAGAAAATGAGCCTAGCTATATAAGTGAATTAGATATAGATGGTGAGAAAATCATCAATGCCAGAGTAACTTTTGTAGTACAACCTGATATAGAAGGAGTAGAACCTATTTCTATATCCTTCTTTGTAAGGCACCAATATCGCTTTAATCGTGATAAAACTAAAATACAAGTTATAGACAAGTATGCTCGTACAGCATGGGTAACTAAAGAAGACCTACAGACTCATAATATACCTATCTATAGTAATGGCAAGCTCGCCAACATAGACAAGGACTATCGTCCGGTATTTGTTGGTGAGGAAAATCTTACTAAGTTTATGATAGAATATCTTGGTGTTCCCGGCTTAGAGTATTTCCGTGATGGTGAATGGCATAAAAATACCAATTCTGCAGACTGTGAAGCCCGTTTTGATGGTATTGAAAAGATCTTTACAGGGGATGTCAAAGAAATTAAGGAAATCATTGCACTTCAACCCACAAATAAAGTAAAGATTATGTTTGGTGTACGTAATACCAATGATGGTAAACAGTATCAGACATTTTTTAGCGACGGCTTCCGTCGTAATAATTCTCAAAAGAAATCTACCCTTGCATTCTTTGAAAAAGAACTTGAAGATCGTAAAGCCATTGGTGCTTATAGTACTTCTGAATTTAAAGTAGGTGATTTTGAAAAATATACAGTAGAACCTACAGAAATTAAGCCTAATGACACCAGTGATCTTCCTTTTGGGGATGATCCATTCTCTACAACTCCTAAAACACCTTGGGAATAAAAGATGTTTAGCCACGGACAGCCAACTATATCAATAGATGATGTTTTAAAACATACTACTGAAGCAGATATTGCTTCAAAGTACCTAGGGATAAATAAAATTCCTACGGTCATTTGTAGTCCTTTAAGAGAAGATAAAAAGCCTTCCTTTGCAATATATTCTCCTGATGGTAAAAGTGTAAACTATCGAGATTTTGCTAATGGGGATAAAGGAACTATTTTTACCTTACTTTCTCATATATGGAATACTTCATTTAGAGAAACTCTTAAAAGAATAAATGATGACAATGTTCATAGTTCAATTAGTATTAGGAAAACTATCTCTAAAAACAGCATTATTAGAAACTCTCGCATAGAACTTTTATGTAAAGTAAGAGAATGGAGAGATTATGATATAGAATATTGGAAGTCTTATGGTGTACCTTTAAAGTGGCTAAAATATGCAGATGTATATCCTATATCTCACAAAATAATAAAAAAAAACAATGAGACTTTTATATTTGGTGCAGATAAGTATGCATATGCATTTGCGGAATTTAAAGAAGGCAAAACAACTTTAAAGATATATCAACCTTTTAATAAACAAGGCTATAAGTGGTCTAATCAACATGATAAAAGTGTAATAAGTTTATGGACTAAAGTGCCTTCTTTTGGGGATAGAGTATGTATATGCTCCTCCCTAAAAGATGCACTATGTCTATGGGCTAATACAGGAATTCCTTCAATTGCCATTCAAGGAGAAGGCTATAGTATGAGTAATACTGCAATTAATGAACTCAAAAGGCGTTTTAAACAAGTTTTTATATGTTTGGATAATGATCCTCCGGGCTTGTTAGATGCACAAAAGTTAGCTTCAAAAACAGAGTTTATTAATATAGTTCTTCCTAATGAATACAATCAAAAAGACATTTCTGACTTATACAAATATTTAAACAACAAACAACTCTTTATTAACATTTTTAAAAAGCTTTTTAATTATGGAACCTCGTAAAATTTATGTAGTAGACACTCGCCGTGAAAAAACAACTATTACAACAGGTGCAGAAACTCTTGGCGAACTCAAAGAAGCACTTCACAATCACAATATTGAATGTGATGGTATGACATTCTTTGAAGGCTATAGTGCTGTAGAATTAAAGGACGACTCTTCACAACTTCCTAAGGATGTAAAGAAGCGTAATGGCGAAACTACGAATGAGCTTCTTATTATGATTACAAATTCCGCTAAAAAGATTAAATCAGGAATGATGTCTCGTCAAGAGGTTTATAATAAGATTAAAGAATTAAATCTTGCTGCTAAAACACGTGAACACTTTGGTAAACCTTATACACAGATATCTACAGCAGAGCTATTATGCTTTATTGAAGATCAAAAATATCCCGCAGAAAAGTGTGGTTATGCTGAAGATCTTCGTACAGCTTTAGCTCAGCTTACTAATCTTCTTGTAGAAAAAGAAGTTATTTCTCGTGCAGAAGCAACTGAAGCTATGCGTTCAGTTAAATGTAAATGGGAAGAAAAAGTTGATTTCCCTTCAGATGAAGAAATCGACGAGATGTTTGCGAAATTTAAATAATTAATTCTATTAAACTAAAGGGAGAGTGAGAGTTTCATCATCTTGCTCTCCCTTTATTTTTTATTATGGAAAGTATACAGAAAGACATTTGTTCAAGATTTATAGACTTCTTTGGAGAAGACTTTGTTGATGTACAAGAACCAGCTAATACATCTACTATTAAAATAATAATATATTTTCCTAAACTAACGGTAACTAATGAGGGTAATGACAGTATTGACATTAAAGATACTTATGTAAGGTTTAGTATATATGATGACGGTTCTATAAGCACGCACATTAATGTAGCAAGGGCTTATTATACATATAAACAATATGCCAGTCATTATGTACATAGTCATTGTCCCAGATTTAATACGCCAGGCCAATGGTCAGCCTTTTGTTTAGGAACAGGTCCTATAACATTTACTATGTTTAATATTTGTAGAAATATTACAAATGGTAATGTAGATTTAGACCTATATACGCTCTTTGCAAGTGAGCTAAAACTATTATTAGGAGTGGAGTCTTTAGATGGAGGTCCTTACATAACATTAAGTTCTGTACATAATTATACCGAATATCTGGAAGAACTACAAATTCAATATAATATAAAGATGAGAGACTCTTTAATGGATGGATTTATAGACTATTTATGTAGAATACAACCATTTGAGTTTAATTTTAACGGTTATTATTATGGATTTGCATATAGTACTTCGGATTTAATGATATTAATGGCAAATGAGTTTATAAAGTATTGTAATACCTTTAGCGAGGATAAAAGGCCTAATATGGATACTTTATTTTCATTAGGAGTTTTGTGTAAAGGATTTAAACGTTCCGGACGTATTTATAAATACACTAACGGAACATTAAGTGTTAATAATATACCAAAAGCAACTGCTATTACTTTCAAAGGAAAAGTTGTTCCTTTAATAGTTGAACCTGATAAATCAAATAAAAAGTCCTATATAGTACTTTTAAATCCTAGTAAATTTGCATATGTAACAACAACAATATTAGAAAGACTAAATTATGCAGCAACAAGTGGAAATCACCCAGAATCACCAAGTATCACCATACTTAATTGTGGGCAGTGATGTAGAAAATAAAATAAAATATCTATGTAATAAAATACCCGACACTGAATGGTCAGGAGTATTATTTTACAAAACAAAAGATACTTATGAAGAGGGACTTAAAGTTATATGTGTAGATTTATATTTAATGGATATAGGAACTATAACATATACTGAATTTAATACTTCCCCCTCCCTTGCTCATTATATTGCAATGAATGATTTGTTTGAATATGAACAAGCGTTAATTCATTCGCATAATCACATGGCTACCTGTCCTAGTGGCACTGATATTGCTACACTAAAAGAAGAAGGCAGTGAAAGAATACATTTTGTATCATTAATTGTTAATAATGCAGGTACTTATAGTGCGTTTATAACTAGAAAATGTATTACTATTCAAAATATTGAAGAAACTGCAAAATACAAAACTTTTGGTGGTGTAGAAGTGGAATCTAAGAATATATATACAAAAGAATTAACTAAAATAGAGTATAGTAAAATGGAAATTATCAAAGAAGATATAGACTATTCTGAAATTGATTCTAGAATAGCAGAAATACAAGAAGAAAAAAGGAAGCAAGAGGAATTAAGGAAAAAGGAAGAAATAAAAAATCCTTTTTATTATCAAAAAATATTTAATTACGAAGAGTATAAAAAGCCTTTAATAAATCTTCCTATTGATGATAAACAAGTACAAAGTATTCTAAGACAAATAATTACCGGTAGTGTTCTTTCTGCCAATAATATTAAACTGGATTTATATGAATGGGTTCCTAAAATGGAGTCTATATATGATCATAGATTTAAAACTTTAGATTCCTATAACTGTTGGATAGACAGCTTTTTAGAAGCATTGTTTTCTGAGTATACCGAGGGAGAAGGCTTCTATAAAATAGATGAGGGTAGAAATCTCGCCGAAAAACTTTATAATGAAATATCTAAGTTTACACCTAATAAATATATTAAAATTATTAAAAACAGTCTTTTATTATGGATGGAGTAAATAATATAAGTGAAGATCTAATGGCAGAAATAAATGCTGCTATAGATGCAATAGAACAAGAAGAACAACAGCCTCTTCAAGAGAATTCTGAAACATTATTAGTAAAAGAGAATACCATTCGTTTTAATAGTGCAGAATGGTTTAATCAGATACAAAAAACATCAGTGGCTATTGCCGGTTGTGGAGGAATCGGCTCTTGGACATCATTATTAATAGCCAGATTGAATCCTATATGGATATATCTATTTGATAATGATACTGTGGAAGAGGTTAATCTTGCGGGGCAACTGTTTTCCAATAAAGATGTAGGAAGGTATAAAACAAACGCCTGTGTTGAGAATATAGCGAATTTTTGCAACTATTCTAAGTTCAATGCCTATAATAGAAGGTTTGAATGTGTCTCTATAGTGCATTCTAAAAATCTAATTTGTGGCTTTGACAATATGGCTGCTCGTAAAGATGCTTTTAAACAATGGTTTAATGCAAACAATGGAAACTCGGAAGCTATATTTATAGACGGAAGGCTTAATGCAGAAGATTTTCAGATTTTCTGTATTACAGGAGATAATGAGAGTGCGGCTCATAAATATAGTAAACAGTATTTATTTGACGACAAAGATGTTGAGAATGCAGTTTGTTCATACAAACAAACTTCATTTTGTGCTAGTATGATTGCGTCATTAATTACCAATCTGTTCGTTAATTATGCAGCTAATATAGCCTTAGGAGATTTTAGATGTCTTCCTTTTAAGATATCTTATGATGCAACAACTATGTTATTAAAGACTGAAGTATGAAAATATCGGATCACACCAGAGCAACAATATTTAAATTTTTAACAACTGCTGATATTGTCCATCAATATAAGACGGACTACTCAATATCTTTAGTATATAATAATATGTGTTTTCCTAAAATATTAAGAAAGGAGATTGATATTGGTAATTTAGGAAATATAATAAGGGGTATACCTTTAAATATAGATCGTTGTCTTTTAAAAGTATCTTCAGTTTTAAAAACAATAAAAGATGCTCCAAGAACTAAATTAGCATTTTATAGTGTTGATAACAGTCTTAGATATTTTATTGGATGTGGATGTATATTCAATGACAAATTAGATCCCGTTTTACTATCATATTGTAATAAAACGGATCTGTTTGGAAGACAACATGCAAATTGTTTATATGCAAATATATATATAAATGCTTCGTTTATTAATAATAACAATAAACTGAATAATTTTATAAGTAAAAAAATCATTCCAGTAGCTACAATATATAAACATAATGTTACTATACTAGATGATTCTAAAATGCGATCATTAGTATTTAAACCTAATAATGTTGGAACTGATAAAAATACTTGTTGGCATATGATAAATCTGCGACAATAATTCAAATTTAATTAGTACCTTTGCATATAAATATTTTTATTATGAAAACCGATATAAAGAAAATTACTTTTACAGAAGAGGAGTTTTCGAAATTCCTTATTGATTTGATTACAGATCCCAGTAAAGTATGCAGAGTTATAGATGAAAAGCTACAAAAACCCAATGCTCTGGACTTATACAGAAGAGCCATTGAAAAACTTGCATCTAAACTCAATTGGAAACCTGAAAAGCTTCTTAATATTCTAGATAGATTGAAAGAAGTCAATATTGTAGCAACGTTCTCCTTCATACTTAAACAAATAGCTATAGAGCTTGATAAAAAGTACGAAGATCATATTATGCAAAGCCCCGAGCTTTACTGTATAAGCCTTTTTGATGGGACTATCTGTAAAATAACTCCCATTAAACATGGAAACTATTCTAATATAGCATTATTCAGATCTGAAGAAGATGCTAAGACAGCTATAGAAGCACTAGAACCCATATATAAATTAATGTTTCCTGATGAATAAAAAAATTAGGAATGCAACTATAATCAAACAGAGGAATATTACGTTTAAATCTCAGTTGGAGAAGACTATTTATAATGCTCTTCAACAACTGGGATTTAAACCGCAATATGAACCTAAAACCTTTACTTTAATTGATGCTTTTGAAGCAAAAACTCCGTATTATGATAAGGAAACTGATAATCAATTAAAGAAAAGAAGAGAATTGGGGGATACTTCTGCAAGAAAACTAGTTAAGAAATCAAATAAATTTCAAGGTATTAGATATACTCCGGATTTTTACTTTAAATATCAAGGAGTTGATATTTACATAGAATCTAAAGGGTTTGAAAATGATATTTTTCCTATAAAGAAAAAACTATTTCTTAGATATTTAAACACCGTAAAAACACCTTCTATGTACTTTGAAGTTTATACAAAAAAACAATTGTTACAAGCTATAGATATTATAAAAGATGCAACCACTATATTAGATAAGAATGCTACTTCCAGCACTTCCTGAGAAGGATTTTAAAATCTGTAGTAAATATCTTGAAAACAGAAGGTTTCAAGATATTCTAGAGATTGTAGAGTCTGATATATATAAACTTAGAAAAACTTTTGGTGATACTGAAGGAGATTACCTAAAGCAAGAAGCTGCTGTTGAAGATTTAGAGAGTTTACGTTATGCTTTAATAGAATATATTTCATATATAGACATCGATGATTAAATCATTAAAAGAAATTAGCTGGAGTGTATCAGAAGATACATATAGAAAAGATCCGGCTTTATCCTATTCTACATTAGCAAAGTTTGAAAGGGAGGGCTTTAATAAACTTGATAGCTTATTTGATCATATAGATACTCCATCCCTAACTTTTGGTTCTGCTGTAGATAGTATTATTACAGGAGGAGAAGAAGAATTTAATGCCAGATTTATGGTAGCAACTTTTCCTAATGTTCCTGATTCTATAATAAGTATAATAAAACATGCTTTTGAAGTATATAAAGAACAGTATACTTCTTTAGAAGATATTCCCAGCAATGTATTACTACCTATTATAGATAGTCATAACTATCAACAAAATTGGAAACCTGAAACAAGAGTTAAAGTTGTTAAGGAGAAGGGAGAGGAGTATTATAAACTTCTGTATATAGCCCAAGATAAAACTATATTATCTCAAGATGTATATCAAGATGTTATAAATGCTGTAAATGTTTTAAAAGAAAGCCCCTCTACAAGCCAGTATTTTATAAACAATCCTTTTGGTAATGTAGAACAACTTTATCAACTAAAGTTTAAACATACATTCAATAATATCAACTACAGAGGAATGATGGATCTTATAATAGTAGATCATGATAAAAAGTTAGTCATTCCTGTAGACTTAAAAACATCGGGTAAACCTGAATGGGAATTTTATAAAAGTTTTGCTGATTGGAGATATGACATACAAAGCCGTCTGTATTGGAGATTACTTAGGGCCAATATGGACGAAGATGATTACTTTAAAGATTTTAAACTTACAAATTACAGATTTATAGTTGTTAATAGAAAAACTTTAACACCTTTAGTTTGGGAGTTTACTGATACACAAGCTGCAGGCGAGTTAGTGTATGGTACAGGTTTTGCTATTAAGATGAGAGATCCTTTTGTTATAGGTGAAGAACTCCAGGAGTATCTGGAATCTAAACCTAGAGTACCTAAGGATATCTATGAAGATAAACCTAATGATTTAATAAAATGGATTAACAAAATAAACAATTAGTAATGAAAGTATTAAAAAGAGATGGGACTCTTGAAATGTTTAACCCTGATAAAATTATAGCAGCTGTAGAAGCAGCCTATAAATCACAGGGTAAAACTATGGGAAGTGATGTGTTATTAAGTCTTAAGGGCATTATTAATATTCATGGGGAAATTATAAGTGTTGAAACTATTCAGGATAAAGTAGAAAAGATACTTATAGACCTTGCACCTTATGATGTTGCTAAATCTTATATTATATATAGGGAAGCACATAATCAATCTAGATTTGTTAGAGAAAGACTTGATTATATGAATAAATATGCTAATTCTTCAGATAATGCAGCTACTTCATCAGAAACAGATGCCAATGCTAATGTTTCTATGAAGAATGTAGCTAATCTTGAAGGAGAAGTATATAAAACTACTAATAGAATTATTCAGAGGCAACGCATGAAAGATAAACTTAACGAACTCTTCCCTGAAGTTGCTAAACAGTATGAAAAAGACTTAAATGATCATATTATATATGTCCATGATGAGGCTTCTAGTCCTACTTTGAAATATTATTGCTGTGCAGTAACCCTCTATCCATTAATGGTTGAAGGGGTTGGTAATATAGACGGTATTACTCCAATACCCCCTAATGATATACAGTCTTTTAGTGGGCAAATTACTAACCTTGCATTTCTACTATCTTCACAATGTAAGGGTGCAGTAGCTTTTGGAGATTATTTTATCGCACTTAATTATTATGTAATTAAAGAATTTGGTCCTAAGTGGTATGAAAAAGTAAATGAAGTTGTTACTAATGAGTATTATATAGAAAAGCATACTATGGCTCACTATATAAGAAAAGGTATGAAACAATTTATATATGGAGTAAATCAACCTGCTGGTAATAGAAGTTATAATTCTCCGTGGTAAAAATAAAACTTTTTTTGTCATTCGGTTGATTAGGAATTTTTTATTAACTTTGCATAAAGATTATAAATTATGCAAAGAAAAGATAGAAAATTTAATAAAACTCCAGAATGGTTATACGAACAATATGTTTTAAAGGAAAAACCTAGGACAGAAATAGCCAAAGAATGTGGAGTATCTGAAGCTGGATTAAAAAGTGTTTTAATAAAATACAATATTAAAAAAATTCCATTTGTACGCCCTATAAAAGAAATAAAACAATATTTGCAAGAAGGAAAATCCGTTACTGAAATATCTAAATTATTAAAATGTGGTAAAACTACTATATATAGAGTAATGAAGGATTCAAATTTATCTATTAACTATACACCTGATTATAAACAATATGATAGTAGCAAAGACGAATTAATAATTTCACTATATTTAGAAGGATATTCTTCTACAGAAATTGCGAAAGCTCTTAATAGTACACACACAACTATTATAAAGCATCTAAAACACAATAATATTCCCATAAGAAGTTTTGTAGAATGTCAATTTAATCACTTGAACAAAGAGATTCCTAAAGAGCTAATCTCTTATAAGTTATTACATCAGCTCTATATAATAGAGCATAAAAGCAAAAAAGAAATAGCAAATTCATTAAATGTTGATGCTGGAACCATTAATACTGCTTTAAAAAAGTTTAATATTCATATAAGAGGAAATTCTGAGTCTAAAATAGGTTTAAAATGTGGAGAAAACCACCATAATTGGAAAAATGGCATAACTCCATTACATTTAAGACTTAGAGAAGCTTTTGGGGTACAATTAACGAACCAAGTGCTGAAAAGAGATGGTTACAAGTGTACAAAATGTGGAACTAAAGGTAAATTACATGTACATCATATAAGACACTTTAAAGATATTTTATGGGAAATAATAAATGAACATCCGACTTTAGATATACAAAAAGATGTAAATACTTTATATGACATTATAGTAAAGGATACTAGATTTTTAGATTTAAATAACTTAATAACCCTTTGCCCTAATTGTCATTATGAAGAGCATAGTAAGAAACATTGTTTTGCGGAGAATAAACGTAGTGAATTGCTGGAAAATCCAGAAGTGGACAATCAGCAGCCGAGCATTAATAACAATGAAGGTCCAGAGACTATTCCAAAAGGAAGTACACTCAAGTGAGTGGAAGTGCTACGCTCTATTTAGAATATTCTATTTAGATGAAGATATAGTCCAAACTCTATAGTAATATAGAGAAGTTCATAAGAGAACTGCATAGAATTAACGACTCTATGTGAATATAATGTTACAAACGTTTCTTACTATGATAAATACTACTTCAAATCTTTATTTGAGAACTTTAAATATCCCGATGGAACAGAACCAGAATGGAAGGCTATAGATACTTTACAGAGAATGTTTATGCAACTTCATAGGGAATTAAGACTTATAAAACCATTAACTTTCCCTGTAAGTACAATGGCTCTTGTATATGATGATCAAGACTATCTAGATAAAGAATATAAAGAGTTATGTGCAGAAGAATGGGCAAAAGGAGGAAGTTTCTTCCTATATAGCAACAACAACCCAACATCTTTGGCAAGTTGCTGTAGAGTTTTGTCCGAAATAACTGATAATACTTTTAGTTCTACTACAGGTATGGCAGGTATTATGACTGGTTCTTGTAATGTCATTACATTGAATATCAATAGAATAGTACAAGATTGGTATAGAACACTTCCTAATGGCTATGTATATGGAGATTATCAAGGTCTTAAAGATTATATTAAAGTCATATTAGAACGTGTCTATAAATATCATATAGCTTTTAAGACAATGCTTTATGATTTGGAAGATAAGGGTATGTTTGCCGCATCTAATGGAGGATACATTTATATGAGAAAGCTATATAGTACTATAGGTATTATAGGGTACTTTGAAGCTGCTAAGTTTTTAGGAATTACTCCTAATAATAATGAAGAATATAAACACTTTTTACAAGCAATTCTTGGTGTAGTAAAAGAAGAAAATACAGCACATTCTATAAGAGATAAAAAGCGCCCTATTTTATTTAATTTTGAAGCCATCCCTGGCGAGAATCTAGCAGTAAAATTATATAACTGGGATAAAAAGGATAATTATATAGTTCCTGAAGATCAAAATCTATATAATTGCTATTTCTATAGTCCTTGGGATAATACTTCTATCTTAGATAAAATTAAACTGCATGGCAAAGAAACTAGTAAATTAACCTCAGGAGGCCAAGCTTGTCATCTTAATTTAGACGAACATCTATCTAAAAAGCAGTATTTACAACTTATGGATATATTTAGAACAGAAGGCGCTAATTATGTAACTTTTAATATACCTATGAGTGAGTGTAAAGATTGTGGGCATACAGTTAATGCTCCTATTATAGAATGCCCTAAATGTAAATCTAAAAATATAAAATGGTGGACTCGTATAATTGGGTATCTTACCAGTGTAGATGCTTGGTCTAAACCTAGACAAGAAGAGTTTAAAAAGAGAATGTATGCTAAAATATCTAGAGACACAGATAACATTCAGTGAAATACCTGATGAGATATCTTTATGTATAGAAATAACTAACTGCCCTAATAATTGCAAAAATTGTCACTCACCTCATTTAACAAAGGATATAGGTAAACCGTTAGACTTGCAGGCATTAACTACACTTATAGATTCAGCTAAAGGCATTACTTGTGTCTGCATTATGGGAGGTGATAAATCTCCTAGTGAGGTAGATGACATAGCACAGGATATTAAAGAATACTATCCAAAGCTTAAAGTGGGGTGGTATAGTGGGAAAAACACAATAAGTAAAGAAATCAGCTTATATTATTTTGATTATATTAAAGTGGGTCCTTATATAAAAGATTTGGGGCCGCTTAATTCAAAAACAACAAACCAAAAAATGTATAAAGTAGTGCATACAAGTGTTGGTAAGGATAAATTAATAGATATTACACATAAATTCTGGAAAGTATGATTAAGAAAATTCATAAAGAATATTTAGAAGGGGATTACGCTATATGTATATCCGCATTAAAAATTTTTGGCATAACGATATATGTTAATAGAACATATACAACTAATAAAAACATCATTTCTTCATTAACTAAATTAAAAACTAAAACATTAGGATTTAACAATGAAATTAAAGATTAAAATTAAAAAGATAGGTAATGCCTATCTACCTAGAGAAATTAAAAAGGGAGACTGGATTGATCTTTCTGCTGCATGTGATGTTTATTTTAAAGGCCCTCAATCCGAGACTTTAAAGCGTAAAACAGTTAATGGCATAACAACTGCCACTAGAGATGTTGTTTTTAGTAAAAAGATGGTACCTCTTGGTGTAGCAATGAAATTGCCTAAAGGGTTTGAAGCCCTATTAATAGTTAGAAGTAGTCTACAAAAACAATGGCTTATTCAAGCTAATTCTATGGGTATTATAGACAATAGTTATAATGGTAATAATGATGAATGGAAACTGCCATTAATTGCTTTAAAGGAGACAGTAATACCTGAAGGCACAAGAGTGTGTCAATTTAGAATTCAACTTAGTCAAAAAGCTAATATTTGGCAAAAGTTGAAATGGTTATTTACTAATGGTATTAAAATAGAAGAAGTGCAAGATTTAGAGAATGTTGATAGAGGAGGCTTTGGAAGCACTGGAGTATGATGTTATGGGCAATAATTGGCTGCATGGCAGCATTTATTATAATACTAACAATAAAGTTTATTGTATATAAACATATTAACTATATATCTTTACAAGAATCATTAAATCTTATAGGATTACCCGTGATAACTCTAGAATCTGAAGGACATAAATTAAATTTTATCTTAGATACAGGAAGTAATGAATCACATATAAGTAAAGAAGCATTTGAGAAACTATGTGTAGAAAAACGTAAAACAGAAACACAAGTATATGGAGCAGGAGGTATAGCATTGTCTGTAGGTAAAGCAGACATAGAATTTACATATAAAAATGCTACATATTTAACTACATTAATAATCTCCCCCTCCCTCGATGCTACTTTTAAAGCAATTAAAGATTCTGAAGGCGCTAGTATACACGGAATTTTAGGAAATGATTTCCTTATAAAATATTCTTATATAATGGACTTTGAAAGTTTAGTTGTCTATTCTAAGCGAAATAAATATAAAATATTTTGGGACTGGTTTAAAATATAATAAATGGTATATTTAGTAACAACTGAAAATAGATTAGTTGATACTTCCTATAAGATAATAAGTGTTGAGGAGTCTTTAAAGCTCCTCAGCACATTATCTATAGTGGGTTTAGATACTGAAACCTCAGGGTTAGACTGCCACAATGACACATTATTATCTTTGCAATTAGGTTGCTATGATTTTCAAGTTGTAGTGGACTGCACTAAAATAAACATCCTACTATATAAAGACTATCTAGAATCTAATAGAGAATTCTTGTTTTGGAATGCTAAATTTGATTTGAAATGGCTTTATAAATATAATATTATTCCTAAGAAAGTTTATGATGGTTATTTAGCAGAAAAACTTATGTATTTAGGGTATCCTTCGGGGTATCACAGTATGTCGTTAAAATCTGCTGGTGAACAGTATTTAAACATAGAATTGGATAAAACTATAAGAGGACAGATTATCTGGAAAGGCTTAACAGATGACGTTATTATATATGCAGCTAAAGACGTTCAATATCTAGAGAAAATAAAGAATGCTCAATATAAAGAACTTAGTAAAAAAGAACTATTAACTGCTATAGAATATGAAAATAAGTTTGTCTTAGCACTAGCTTATGAAGAATTTTGTGGAGTAAAACTAGATCAAGAAAAGTGGTTAAATAAAATGAAATCAGATAAAGCAGCTTTAAATGAAGCAGAAACAGCTTTAAATAATTTCATTATAAATCTTGCTAAAACAGACAATAATTTTAAGAAATTTACGTTTATAAACACACAAGGAGATTTATTTGAAGGGTTTGATTTAACTCCTAAATGTACTATAAATTGGAATAGTGCGCAACAAGTAATTGAAGTATTTACTTTATTGGGATTTAATCTATTATCTAAAGATAAAAAAACTGGACAAATGAAATCTTCAGTTGATGCTAAAATAATAAAACCACAAAAGGACTTATCACCTATTGCTCCTATATATCTCAAATATAAAGCAGCACAAAAAGTAGTGAGTACTTATGGTCAAAATGTTTTAGACCAAGTCGACAAAAAAACAGGAAGGCTCTATACGCAATTTAACCAACTTGGCGCAGATACAACTAGAATAACCTCAGGAGGAAAGGACGGGAAGAAGGAATACATTAACTTCTTAAATATGCCGTCTGATGAAATGACTCGTTCTTGTTTTGTGGCAGAACTTAATAATAATTGGATATCAATAGATTATGTGGGTCAAGAAACTTACTTAATGGCATCTATAGCAAATGATAAAGCTATTCTTAAAGAACTTAATGAAGGCTCTGGAGATATTCATTCTTTAACTGCCTATATGACATATAAAGAAATTCCTAGAGATACTCCTATTAAAGAAGTCAAGAAGAAATATCATAATCTTAGACAAGAAGCTAAAGGTATTGAATTTTCAATTAATTACGGCGGAAATGCAGACACTATAGCAAGAAATAAAGGAATACCTTTAGAAGAAGCTAATAAAATCTATAATGAATATATGTCGGGTTTTAAAGGACTTAAAAAATATCAAAACTTTAGAAGAAAAGATTGGTTTGATAAAGGTTATATTTTATTAAGTCCATTAACAGGACATAAAGCATTTATATATGATTATGAAGACCTTAAAACAACACAAGAATCTTTCAAAGAACCCGGATTTTGGGATTATTATAGAGAAATGAAAAAGAATTCTCCTATGTGTGATACTGTACAAAACGTAAAACACTTCTTTAAAAGAAAATCCGAAAATGAGAGGTGCAGTATTAACTTTCCTATACAAGCTGCAGGTTCTTTTTGTTTAAGAGTTTCTATGATTAATTTCTTTGAATGGCTCAGAAAAGAAAATTTATTATTTAAAGTTCTTATATGTATAACTCCTTACGATGAATTTGATGTAGAAGCTCCTAAAGGAATCGCCGAAAGAGTTGCATTAAAGCTTAAAGAATTTATGGTAAAAGCTGGTGCATATTTTTGCGATAAATGCAAACTAGATGCCGATATAAGTTATGATAAAAATGGCCATCTTCCAACTTATTGGATACATTAATTATGAAGAATAAAGAAGTATGTAAAGAATTTATCTGCCGTAGAGTAGCATCAGGGAGTAATTTAATTTCAACAGGGGATAAGTTATTTTCTTATAATACCTGTATAGCACAATGGTATCCTAATGGAGTAATATATAATGAAACTAAGTATTCATCTACTACCAGTAGGCACCAAAGCTATTTAAAAAGTGCTATTACCCATAATATAGGATGGGAAAGAGCGGTAATAATAGATAATATAAATTTTAATACAAGAGACTTAACACCTGATTATGAAAGAATATATTTGTAAAAAAGATTTTTATATTGAGGATACACAGTTTGCTAAAGAAGGAGATCACGTTATATTAATGCCGGATAATAATACTGTAGTTAATACTAATGGTAACCAAAAAGTAACTTGTATGCCTCAAATTGTAGGGGATAAAGAATTTTTTACTCCCACATTTGAACGTATAAAATCTGACATGGTTAATTCTCCTTCTCATTATTCTTGGTTAAAAGATAAGTGTGGTATTGAAGTAATTGATATTGCAAGACATTTAGATTTTGACTTAGGTAATGCAATTAAATACATACTTAGAGCGGGGAGGAAGAAGGATGCAATAGAAGATCTAAAGAAGGCTATATGGTATTTAAATGATAAAATAAAACTATTAGAAAAATGAAAATAATTAAATTTGGTGCACCTTGGTGTGGTCAATGTAAGGTAATGGTTAATGAACTCAAAGAAACCCCTTTAGATGTTCCTGTTGAAGAGATTAGTGTAGATAAGGATGAAAAAGATTTAACTACCTTATTCGGTGTTAGATCTCTTCCCACACTGATCTTACTTAAAGGTGATAATGAAATTAAACGTTGGGTAGGACTTACAAAGCCCTCGGAAATAAATGATTATATTAAATCTATATGATTTGGGCATTAGCATTAATAGTACTTATAATACTATTTTGGATAATTAAAATAAGTATAGATATTAAATACTTATTTGAAGAGTTTGAAAAACAGTATCCACATTTATTTGACCCTAAAGACGATGAAACTGATTAAACCTTCAATAGAAATAATGCATATACCTCTTGATTTTAAAGAGGCTTTAGAACAGATAGAATTGGCAGCAAGAGTGTGCTATAAATCAGAATGTAATATACAATATGATGATGATAATAGAAGTATTACTGCTGAACCATTTGTATCTAAATTATTAAATGTATATAAACATAGAAGTGTTGCAGAACACGGTACTATATATTTAACAGTACCTAAAAATTGTAGTGTGTCAGAACTTGATTGGATATGGTTTTTAGTAGCAAATCCATACACCAAATTTAATGAAGATGATAATTATGATTATATAACAACTAATTATAGAGTTATAGTCGATAATAATCTACAAAAAGCGCTTAAATTTCTAAGTACACCCACCGATAAACATGAAAAAAGAATTACTGTAAGGTTTATATGTAGTAGAGTATGTGCACAACAGTTAACAAGACATAGATGTGCTTCATTTTCTATGGAAAGTCAACGTTTTTGCTCCTATGATAAGGGTAAATTTAATAATGAAATTACTTTTATTTATCTTGGTGAAGGCATAAATCCTATACAAGCAGAGTTATACCAACATGCTGAACATGTTTATATGGAGCTTATAGATAAAGGTTTTAAACCTCAAGAAGCAAGAATGGTTTTACCTAACGCTACTAAAACTGAACTAGTAATGACCGCTTTTCAAAGTGATTGGAGTAACATATTTGAATTACGTTGCTCTAATAAAGCAGACGAGGAAATTAGATTATTATGTACAACACTTAAAGAAAAAATAAATGCGTATTAAAACTAATTGGAATTTATATATTAAAGATTTAAAAGAAAAACCCTTATATGCAGAATGTATAATAGAGAAGAAGGGGGAAAAATACCCCGAAGATGTTATATATTCTTTTAATCCTAGAGATAAAGAACATTTCGATTCTGTAGAAGAGTTTATTAAATTCATTAAAAAAAGTAAAAGTGAGTTCGAATTGATAGATTGTTATTTTAAGAGTAAATGATTATAGGGGGAGGAGAAAGAATTATTTCTTCTCCTCTTCCCCTATTCCTAATTTAGATATTATAATCAGTAACATGTTTAAGAAGTTAAAGAAAAAAATTAAATTGTGGAATGAATACCACAATCCATTTTTTCCATGGTATAAAGCAAGAAAAAAGTTTAAAAGACCTAAAGCACATTTTATATATGAAAAAAATGTATGGTTTTACGGAATGCCTATTAATAAGGAATTATATAATCCTATTTTAAGTATTCATTTGTCTTCCTTAGGTTGGAAAACCAAGTATGAAATGTTTAGGCATGAATGGGATCCATATATAGATATTTGCTTCTTTAGAAAATATCACTTTATGTGGGTTTTCAATTATGCTAAAACTATTGAAAATAAAGCAACCGACGAAGATTTTAATAAGTCTTATACTGATAATATATATTATTGGGAATCAATGTTAGAATATTTATATGGCAAAAAATTATAAACTTTGGAATGTAGGAGAAAAAGTTGTAATAACCAGAACTGGACCTAAAAATAATGATTTAGGTAAAGAAGGAGTTATTACTTGTGTCAGAAATAGTTTTTGTAAAATACTTATTGATGGTAAAGAATACAACCATACTTACGGACAATTTAAAAGAATTGAAGAATGAAATTAACATATACTGATGGATGCACTACCTATAATTTAAGTATTGACGGTAAATGTGCAGAAGATCTTACTGTAGATGAAAAGAAAGAAATAATGAAATCATTAATTGACAAATATGAAGATATTTGTGATTTTAAAAATATGATTATAGATTTCCTTGAAATGAATGCAGAACCCGAATTTAAATACCACTGTGATCAATGCGGTGATAGTGTTTATGAATATACTTTAGAGATATGAATAGTTTTAACGTAATAATTGAAGATAATGGTAAGTTCATTCCTTATGATGTAATACCTTATCTTTATGAAAGGTACAAAAAATCAAAACCAAAACCCAAAACTCACGAAAATTTAAAAGCATGGATTAAAAATGAATCTATGCGACAATGGTGGAGTCGCTGTGAATATGAAATAATAATATCGGATTGGCCGCCATCAGGCAAAGAAGAAAAATGGGATGTGTATAAGCAAATAGAAATAAATCTTGATTTAATAACTAGTATCTTAGAAAAAGAAATTAAAAAGAAATAAAATACATAATACTTTAATTAAATGTGAATGAAATATATAATACTTTATTTGACATTGGAAAATGGAGACCATATTCCAAATTATAATGTGGTATCTTCTAAAGAAAACATTTTAAGTTTTATAGAAAAAGCTAAGAAAGATTATTTAGCTTGTAACTTTAGAATATTTGAACTTGGTTCTGAAATAACTGAAGAATATGAAATATATAATCCTATATGATTGGGAGGGCGGTAATACCGCCACCCAAACAGACTATGAAATAGCCACTTCTTTACATGAAGTGCAGGAAATAGTTGACAATATACCCAAAGAAGTTGGGCGAAGTTATATTGAAGTCTTTGAGTTGGGCGATGATATTAGTACTAAATTTATAGGAACTAAAATTGAATGGCAATGACTATTGAAGAATATAACAAAATAAAGGCTTCCCTTGATGAAGCAAAAAGATACATTGAAGTTATTAGCTGTTGTGAATCTTTAGATAAATATAAAGATAAAAAGAAACTGGAAATTAAAATAAATGTAGGTGATGAATCTGATTTTTATTCCTGGAGAGTTTGGACACTAAATAGCTATGATGAAGATCTTCTTCTTGATGTTATGAGTGCTATTAAAAAGTATCAAGCGAGGCTAATTGATAAGTTGGAAGGATTATAAAGAATTTTAAATATATAGTCATATATTCAAGTTATTCAAAAAGAAAGAAAAGAAAAAAAATTAATTCAAAAGAGCTTTGGAATCTTGATATAACAATTATTGAATGGCTTGTCCCGAGACTTAAAGCTTTTAGAGAACAGACAGAAGGTTATCCTGGTGATATTACTTGGGATTTTGAATCGTGTCCATCTTGTTGGAAAGATGGGGAGCATGAAAAAGAATATAATGCAGTAAATACATCAGCATCATGTTCAAAACAATAATATATTTGATTGTTATTTAAAATGTCAAATTAAGATGGAGAATATTAAATATATAATAATTTTTGGGTATTCAGACGATGGTTTGTATATAAACATTAGCTATAATCTTTGTAAATCTTTGGATGATGTTGAAAATAGTATAACACGCCTAAAGAGTAAATACGAGATTAAATGGCTAAAAGTATTTCCAATGTCATCTGAATTGACACAATATGGCATAGATAATGGGGTTAAATCCTCTGTTCTCTAAACCAACTCAATATAAAACAGATAATGGAACAGATTAAACTTTTAAAAGAAGTACTGGGGAATTAAATATCGATGGTAGTCTATTAAAGCCATAATAAGGAGAATTCCTAAATGGAATCTCCCCATCGGAGCTATTGTCAAGGTAGATGGGAGAATGAATTATGTTTTTCAAATTAAAAAATGATATGGGAACAAATTTCTATATAAAAAAATATATGACTTCTGAACAAAAAAAGAAAGTCATAGATGCTATCAATAATGACCAATATGATGAAGCCAGAGATATTATAGCTGAAGTTGGGGAGATTCACATAGGCAAAAGATCTGGGGGTTGGAAATTTCTTTGGGATGCAAATGACTTCAAGTATTTTAAACCCACTAAAGAATCCCTCATTGAATGGCTTAAATCGGGCCAGATCGTTGACGAGTATGGACAAGAATATACTTTTATGGAGTTTTGGAATGATGCATTAGATGGATTTTGGGAAGGATATGATGCAATAACCTATGAAAAAGATTATCCTGGAAGAATGCATTGGCGTAACCCATGTGCTATATTTCACGGTATACCAGTAACGCTTGGAGAATTTTATATAGATGATTTACGTTTTAGTATATATACAGATTTTGGATAATGGGAATAACATATAAAAGAAAAACTAATAAAAAAGCAACTCTTAAATTAATGAGTGCAATAAGTTCATATTTATTTGAACAGGAATGTGATGAACTTAAAGGAGTTGGTAATACGTATATAAATAAAATAAAAGAAGCATGTAAGGTTCTTACTTCTATAGTAAATAAAAATTAGTTGAACCATTATAAATAGGGGGGTAAGTTGCGGCATATGCTGCTTCTTGCCCCCTTATTTTTTTTATAAGTAAGATATACATTTATTTAGAATTTATTGTGTTATAAGAAATTAATTAGTAATTTTGTACTATTAAACAAAATATAAATATGGGAAAGTGTTATATAACATCTGACTTAGATAGAGCTGTAGCTAAAGCCGCCGGTAATTTCATGGGGAAAGGAAGTACAGCGCGGTACTTTGCATATATGCGAGGGCTATATGATGAGAAAAATGGTGATTAGAATTGGAAAGCCATGAGTGTTGAAGAAGTAAAAAATCTTTTAACAAAATTTGAAGGAGATTTAAGAAAAGAAGATACTAGAAAAATAAAAGCGTCTGGTACAAATGCTTCTGATATGTTTGTACAACTTCAATAGGAAATTCCCGATGCAGTAATTAGAGAAACTAGAATTAGCTGGATTAGTCACCTGTTTAGTGAAACTGTAGATAGAATAGCAGAAAATGACTCTAGGTCTTTGGGTCTGGATAGAAAATTTATTATTAAAGGAACTATTGACGAAGAAGGTAATACTATTTTTGGATAGAGTTACATATTTAATGCTATGTATAGAATACTTGGATCAAAATTTACCAGTGCTTGGGATACATATAAAAGCACTGATTCAAATATAACAGAAGAATAGAAAAAACAAGCATTATATAAAGCACAGCAAATACGTTTAGTTTTAAGAAATTGGCCAGCATTTGTAACTATTGCTAGGCTTAGAATTAGAGATATTGAAGGAATAAAGTTAGGAGCCTTTAATGATTTTACAGCTGATGCAGATGAAGGTAATTTTGAAATAGAGAATTTACAAGAAAAAATTGATATAGAAGAAACTTCTATTAGAGAAGGGTGGTAGGAAATAGCAGAATCTATGTCAGCATATGCTTCAATAGGCGCAGAAGTTAGAGAACTACTAGCTTCTATACCACAACGTAATTAGTTTGGAGAGGTGGAAAAAGATGATTTAGGCAACACTAAGTATTTAGATCCTTTATAGGTACACCAGACTTTATTAGATGCAGTAAGAGGTTCTACTTCTGAAGCAAGTATGCTTAGAAAGCTTACAAAATATGTTAATTCTCAGTATAAGGAAAGTCATAGTAAAACAGGAGCAAATAGAAGAAGATATTGGTTAGCCCCTATATTAGATAAGTTGACTTTATCTGTAGAAGATGATGATGGTGGAATTACTATATTTGAAACTACTTAGGATTATCTAGATGCACTATCGGAAGAGCAAAAAAAACTAGCAGTAGCAATTGCTTAGGGAGATTAGGAAAACATAGAAATACTAACTGACAATATAGAAGGTATGAAAGAATCTGTAGAAAGAGCAGCAAGGTTAAGAAGTAAAGTTTTTGCCGATTTAAAGCGCAATTTTCAACCTTTATATGTAGTACAGGAAGTTTTTGAGAAAGGGGTACATTATTTAAAAACTACATGTTTAAATGATAAAAAAGGTTTCAGTTTTTCAGAATAGGCACAAGCAAATCTAAAGAGAGGGCGTTCTGAAAAAGATGAAACTAACCCTCTTATTTCTAAAAGAGGAAGTAATGCACTTCCATAGGTTAGCAAAGAAAATGTAGATGCACTTGCAAAATTTATAGAAAACAAATTCATTAAGGGTGAAAATGTAGATCTTATTAGTGGTAAATCATCATCGTGGTTTATGACAAAATCTGAGGATGAAAGCACTAAATAGGAAAAAATATCTGCAGTTCAGTATATTGGCAAGACTCTTGGATTTAATATTTCAAACGAAGCTGCTACTAAGATTGTAACAAATTCTAGATATGCAAAGAGATTTCAAACTGCCATGTAGAACCTTCATAAATATGGATTAACCCATTCTTAGATGGCCAAACAATTTAAAAATGGAGGAAGTTTAAATATTATTGACTTTTTAAATGTTAAACCGGGAGGTTCTGTAAGTGAAAAAGGTGCAGTTACCGAAGCAATCGAGGTAATAGGTGATGTAATATCTGCAGTAACAACTACCTAGGAAGTACGAGTTTCCTATAAAGATAAAAAAGGTAAAAATACAATGTTATCCAGTGATGTATTGCCTTCCTATTTAGGAGATTTTGTAGAAGACATTAAGGAATTTGTTGATAATAAAGATACTGCAGGTCTTAGAAGTTTCCTTGAAGAGAGATACTTTAATAACTGTCCAATGTTTGCTGTAAAAGATGAAAATGGAAACTGGAAAATCCATAATATATGGTTAAGAGAATTATATAATTCAGATCTTTCTGAAGACGGAAATTTTGCAGAAATATTTGGCTCATTTAGACTTTTAGGGGACTCTAAAAATACAGGCGCTAAAAGGTTTGAAAACTATACTAAAAAACGTCATGCCTGGTCAATGCTGGAGTTGTTTTTAGCCCCAAGAAAACTTGCAGGCACAAAAGATAACAAAAAGAATTATGCTAATTATCCTTTATTTGTTTTAGGAGATAGTGGTGTTTGTAAAAATATAACTGCAAAATATTATACAAGAGATACAGTAATGAAAGAGCTTGTGAGTCTAGCAAATGCTGAAGTTGAACGTGCTAGATTAGTCTTAGAAATGAACCAAACATGTGAATTAAATGGTTGGGAAAAGCTGGAAACTTTTAGTGATGAAAATGCAGTATTAAAATTTACTTCTTTGCCCTTTTTAAATGATTACTTAGAGCTGAGAAAAGTTTAGGAAGTCAACCCCATAACCCAGGAGACAAAAACTGTTATAAAAGTATTTGATAAATTATCAGAAGAAGAAAAAGACTAGGGTAAAAAGGCTCAGGTTGTAAATGATGTTTATATAGAAACTTGCATAAGACAAGCCATTGATAGGGATTTTGAAAATTTCTATAGACAGATAAGTGGAAATGAGGCTTTGAAATCAGATTCAGATATGGGGCTTACAAATCTAAACTCTGGTAATAATGTTCCCTTATATTTAAGTGGGTTTTTGACAAAAAAGGAAATAGCAGATGCGCCAGAGAAAAGTAAAGAAGAAATGCGGGCATTACTAAAAGAAAGGGTAAAAGATTTCTATGCTAATTATAAATTAGCAACAGCTTGTCAATTATAGATGTTTACTATAGATGCAGGTTTTTATGGTAATACTGAAAATTTACAAAAAAGGTATAAAGAACTGCATGCTCCTGGAACAAAGGTATCAGATGATGCATTAGATTGGAAACTCGATAAACTTGCTATAGAAAACGGCGAAGAGCGTGTAGTATACTTTGATGACATAAGTATAAGTGCAGATGAAATGGATCCCGGATTTATGGATATTATTAAAGCTAGATTTGGAACTAGCGATCCAAGTGTTGTAGATGCCTATACTAAGAATACTTTAACTGATGGCCAGGGTTATAGAACTCTAGAAAGCTATAGAAAAGTTATGATTGCTGCAGGTAAATGGAACGACTATCTAGAGCAGACTTATGATAAGATACAAGTCATCAGAGACAGAATGAGAGCAACAGGAAAAGAGCAGTTAGAGCCTGAAGAAATAACATAGTTGACGTAGTTGTTCGTAATATTCCAGCCATTAAAACCTTATTTATATACAATTGAAGATATTGGTGTAAGTAACGGTAGAATGCTTAAAGTTCCTGTACAACATAAATATGCAGAAGTTATTATTATTCCTGAACTTTGTGTCCCCGGCTCTAACCTTCGCGCTTTGGGAGAAGCTATGGAAGAAAATAATATAGATGTAGTTTGTTCTACTAAATGTGTTAAAGTGGGATCATTTGGATCTATGGCTTTAGACTTTAAAACAAATGATAAAGGGCAGTTTGTAGATAAATTTGATGATATTATTAAAGGTATAGACGAAAATGGAAATATAATAGACTCTCCTAATGTAACAAGAACACAGCAACGTGCTTATATAAAGAAGTATGGAGAAGAGGGATTACAAAGGATAACTCCTTAGACTATTAAAGATTCTATGCAAGTAATTAAAGATTCACAAGGCGCTTATGTTCATAAATTAAAATATCGTGATTATAGAATACAAACTAATGTTCCTGCACATATAAATGCCTCTAATCTATTTGGCACTTAGATTAGAAAAATTATAATGACAGGAATTGATAAAAATGGTAACTATAGTAGTTATTTAGGAAATTCAGAAAAAGTAAATTTAGGAGACGGTTTAGTAGATCTTAATGGTAATAGGCTTATATAGTTCTACAATCAATTAATTGTTGCAAATATTTTAGAAGGCTATCGTGATTTTGAAAAAGCTATAGATTCTATGGATAAAGTAAGTAAGTCTCTAATTTAGAATGTTATAGCTAATAGTAGAGAAGATGAAGCTAATATAATGGCGTATTGTCTTACAGGTGACGGTTAGTTTTTAGTTCCCTTATATGAGCTAGGAATAGAACATAATACATCACAAGCCCTAATTTCTTTATTTAAAAAAATGGTTAATAAATAGAGAATATAGGGAGGCGCATTAGTTTAGGCATCTGCTTGGGGAATAACTAAAATTGAAGAGGGATCTAAAGATTATGGCGATCTAGACTGGCATACTGTTGAAGAAGGTAAAAATGGTAATATAGTCTATGGAGATTGTGAAATACCATTTGATTTTAAATGGACAGATCAGTTCGGAAGAGAACATTAGTTAGATTTTAATGACTATTGTAATCCTGATGGTACTTTTAAAATGTCGGGAAGAAAACTTAATATAGGAGGCATTATTATAGATGAAACTTTAATAGAAAAAGACTATCCCGGAATACTTGATATAGTATCTTATAGAATACCTACAGAATCTCAATACTCTATGATGCGTCTTAGAGTGAAAAGATGTACATTACCAACACAAGGAGGTGTTATCAGAGTTCCTGCACAAGGCACTACAACTGCAGGATTTGACTTTAAGCTATATTGAAGTCATTAAATTGTGTTAATTGCTGGGAACCCTTATAAAAGTCATCAATTTATATGGAAATCAGCAGCCAAGCTAGTTGAAATACTAGAAGGTTCAACGACTAAATAAATCATAGAAATAACATACGTTAATCGTTATGAAAAGTAAATTAAATAAAGATAGTAGAAATTTATTAATAGGATTATTATTAGGAGATGGTACAATATCTAATAATAATGTGTTTAAAATAGCCCATTCAGAGAAGCAAAAAGATTATTTAGAATGGAAAATAAAGCAGCTTAAAAATCATGGAATACGAAATAATGGCGTTAAAACTTATATTAAAAAGGGTGGATATAATTCAGGAGTTCCTGTATATTACACACAGCTAAATATAATACCATTTATTAAAGTGTTAAGACGTGTATTTTATAAAGGCAAGAAAATTATTGGAAATAGGAAGTTATTAAATAGATTAAATGCTTTAGGTATTGCCGTTTGGTATATGGATGATGGGCATATAAATATTAGAAAGTACAATGGAAAACCTTGTGGATTTTATATAAAAATCTCCACATGTGAACCTAAAGATGAAGTACAAATAATAATAGATTATTTTAAAGAAATTTGGGGAATAAATTTCTACATGTTTCACGAAGGACATAAAGAAAATAGCTATTCTTTATGTTGTGGTGCTAAAGAGGGGATTAAATTTATAGAAATTGTTAAACCTTATGTACAGCAAGTTCCTTCAATGATATATAAAATAAATTATGATTTATCTCAAAGAAAAAGAAGTATTTGAGAGTACCCTTAAATGGGGAAATGCACAACATGCTACTAGCATGAAGATATAGTCTACTCTTTACAAAATAAATAATGTAAAGTATATAGGGATATTGACAAATTATATTTAATGCGTAAATAGTTTTCTTTTGTATAGCGTTATGAAAGTGAAGATGAAGATATAACTGAAGAAGAAAAAAACACAGTATGGGCTAAAATTTATAATGAAAACCCGTCAATTAAAAATCATTTAGAACAAACAAAAAAATAGTGGGAAGAAAATCCCGCAAATAAAAATAAGTCTCACAAGAAGTCATTAAATTCCTTTTGGGATGAAAGCGAGTATTTAAAGAATAATTATGATAAGAATGAAATTTTTAGTAATGCATTATTGGACTTAATAAATCAAGGAGTTCTTGCCCCATTAGAAAAAATAGTAAACATAACTCGTAAACAAACTTATAAGTATAACCTTAATAAAAGGGTTATGGATAGTTATGATGAAACTGGTAAGTTAATAAGAGGTAATAATAGAATTGCTAGGAACAATATGCTTTTAGATCTTATTATAAAGCGTCTTGAAGATCCTGAAACTCTTGATGAAAGATTTCAGCCGGGTGAGTTTAAAAATGCAAAGCAGTCTGCTAAAATAATGCGTATATTAACACTGTCAGATAAATCATTTGAAGATTATGTACTTAATGGGAAAAAAATGAACTTTTCTGAAATAGAAAATAGTGCTAACAAAATTGCAGACCCAAAACCTAACTATGATTATACTGACCCCTTGACATTATTAACTTATAATGAGTAGAATTAGGTTGCAGGAAAATTAATTGGTATATTTGCAAACCAAAATGTAAACTATGCTATTTCTACAATGTTATACAAATATAATCTTAATAGCCCTATAGCTTTTGGAGATCATATGCAGGGATTGTCAGATTTAATACATGCTCCTTCTGCTAAAAAAACTTGTGCCGAACTTCTTTCTGCATCTGTAGATGCTGTTAAAGATCCTGTATTGAATTATTTAAATCTCAATGAGATTACTGCTAATGCTGCAGCAGTATTAGCTAGATTGGGATATTCTACTACAGAAATAGGGTTACTATTAAATTAGCCGGTAATTAAAGATCTGTGCTAGTTTGCATTAAATAGTGGTAGAAGTACTAGTAGTGCTTTAAACCATTATATGAAGAAATATGCAGGAATAAAGCTTGTTGGTAATGAGTCTAAAACATATTTAACTTCTAATGCATTGGCAAATAACATAGTTATAAATAGTGCTAGAAATTCTGTAAAAGCTGAAGTTAGAAATGCTGCAGATTTAAAAACCCAAAATTATGATTTTCAAAGAGGATAGGCTGCAGTACTATAGTTATTTTCTGAAATTTTAGGAGTTACTAAAGAAGTTTCAGACTTTGTAACAAATACTAAATTTACTGCTGCTAATGCTGTTTCTGTGTCATTTGGTAGCATGATTGCTCAATAGTTAAAAGTTAAAAGATATATAGAGGATTAGGCAAATGCAGTATTAGACTAGAAAAACGGCAAATCCTCATTAAAAACATCTATGATAGTCTCTGAAATGCACGGTGATTCAAAAAGATTTATAGGAATGCCAAATATAAATGTTGATGATTGGAGTTATTTGAGATCCATCGATTTTAACCCCTTTGCATACGAACAATGTATGTTTGATATGAATAGAAGAGCATTAGAAAAAATGGCAGACTACTTTCCTTATAGAAGTCCACTATATAAAGAAACAACAGACTACTTTGATGAAATGGCTAGCTATCCTATGGATGAAGATACTGTAAATGATATTATACATGATATAATGGTGTATAAAATGGGGTCAATGCCTGGTAATAGATTTAATAAAAACACTCTTATAAAAACCAATGATGGACAAATTATGACATAGGAACAATACTATAAATATGTGTTTCCTGATATTATAATGAATTCATCAGAGTGGGAAACATCTTTTGATGAAAAGATAACAAATGCTTTAAAGTTACTAAATAACTATGGTATTTTATCAGTTGAGTCTCATAGTGAATGGTATACTAAAGATCGTATACCAACACGAAGAACTTGGTATACCTTTGGTTTAAGAGGGTCTGCTAATCTAGACTTTGATAAAAAACAAATAACAGCTTTATTTGAAGAACTTTATGATGATCCTAAAACAAGATGGTTTATTGAAGACTTATATATGTATGACTTTTTCTAGGGAGAAAGGGGGTTTGGTCCCAAAAGTTTCACATCTTACTTGCCGCAGTCTATTACTGCTAATATAACTATGTATATTGATGGTAATGGTAACCCTGTAACATATAGAGATTGGTTAATTAAACATAAAAACGAAGGATTTGGAATAGAAGGTAATGCTAAAAATAATATAATAACTTATTATATTAGAAGGCATAGTGACAACAGACGATTTGTAAAAGAGCTCTACTCTAATGACACCTATTATAACTATTTTAAAAACAAAATTAAGAATGAACAAGGTGTTATTTCCTAGAGTATAGAGGTTTCTACAGACAAAGAATTTGAAAGTGTTGATAATAAAGGACGATCTGAAGTTATAGACAATCCATTATATAATGCATAGAAAAATGCTTTTGTCCCTGCTTTTACTATAAATATAAATGGAACTGATTATTTGTATATATGTAAAAGTAACATAAGTGATTTTAATAAACCTAATGGGCCATTAATGGAATATGAAAGATTTACCCCATTAAAGCCCGGATTTACTGAATATAATATAGGAACAACTTCTGAAGAAACAGAAAAAGAAAAAGCAGTAAACCAAGAAAATTTAATTGGAGTATTTGATGAATCAGATATGAAGAAGCCGGTTACATATGCATCACTATATGAATAGGCTAAAAAAGAAACACAAGAAAAATCATATGAAGATGCAATAGTAGAAAAAATGGACCCGACACTTAGGAATATATATGAAACTTCTAGTGAAGAAGGTAAACGTGAAATTTTAAATGATATTAAAAATAATAAAAAGTGCTATGCAATGAATGATGATGGCACTATTAGTAAAACTGAACTTTGTTAATTATGGGATTTTGTATAATTAAACCTAATAAACACCAATTATGGGATGAAATTGCAGAAGTAGTTGGAAATGAAAACAGAGGGCTTATAAAATATTGGTATAATGTTGCTCACGATAATAGGTTTTTAGAAGCTTCTGCTAATGATATAGTCTTAAATGAGGAGGGGGAACCCACGTTCTCCTCCTTATTAAAGGCTGCTAATACAACAGAATATAATGAAAAAATAAAAGAAACCCTTAATAAAAAAATAGGTGCAGGAGAGATGACATATAAAGAGGCTTGTGAAAAGCTGTTTAACTTTAATAAGAACTCTAATTATAATGATAAATATCTAGCAACTATTCAAAGAACTGAGGGAGGGAAAGTGCGTTTATTCATAACAGAAAAGACAAACAAAACAACTAAAGACCTGTACAAACAATTAAAAAATGGTTCTATAGCAGAAAGATTGTAGGCAAAACTAAATGAATGTGGTGTTACCTATGAATTTCTTGAAAATGCTAAATTTGAAGGTAGATATAGTACCATGAATAGTGAAAGGGTTCTTAATGGATTAAATGCTTTAATATCTATTAGAGATGGTCATATTGTAGATGAAACTTTAGCTGAAGAGGCAGGCCACTTTGTTATAGGCTCTTTAAGAGACTCTGCACTGGTAAAAAGACTTGAAAATGCATTAAATACCGATGTTATTAAAGACATTTTTGGAGAAGAATTAGAAAATAAAAATTTCGGTGCTTAGCCAAGAAGAGAGGTTGCAGGTTATTTAGTTGGATAGGCATTGTTAAATAAATTAACCCATAATAATGTTTGGAATAAACTTGCTAATAGAATCGCATACATATCTAAAAAAATATTTGCAAAGATTACTAGAAATGATACTTTAAAACTTAAGAATGAAGCTATTAATAATGCTAACTAGTTAGCAAAAAGCTTCTTAAATGATGCAGAATTTGAAGGAACTGTAGAGGAAGCATTAGAAACTAAAGAAACTTTTTATCAGGCAGATAAACATGCAATTGAACGTACATTTGAAGGTGTTAGAAATACCTTAATGAAGCTTAGAGATGTTCTATCTATATATGATAAAGAAGCGGCATCTGCCGTTAATGGTATAATTAATGCCGCAGCTAAAGATTATTCAAATATTGATATGATTATGCGTCAACAGGCAACTAATGGACTATTTATGTTTATAGATGGTTTAATGGGGCAAATAGCCCCTATTAGGAAACAAATGGCTGTTGTTAGATAGCATATGGAAAGTAATTCCGATTACTGGAATAATTTTGTTTAGGATGGTAAAACATTAAGACAATATAGAGATACTGTAAAAGCTGTTGTTGAGTGCATTGACATTATAAATAAATATGTATAGACTTTATCTCCTGAATCTAAAGATTATAATTAGAGAACTGTATTTATGGATGAGGGGGGAGGAGTTTTAAAGGAAACTACCCAATACTTAAAGAACATTGCCTTCGAACTTCAAAATCTTATTAAAGGAGAAAACACTAATTTAGAAAATGAAGTGTTTGACTTAACTAAAGGATTTTACTGTAAGTTTTTAGAAGGTGTTTATGGGAGATCCTTTATTCATGTTGGGCAATAGCGTATTTTTAAAGCTGGCAGACAAGTAGTAGTTGCAGAACAAAATGTTAAAATATCAGAACTTTTAGATGCTATTAGTGAGGATGGTTCTGATTTAGGAAGACTTCTTGGGGCTATGTATAATTCTTCAGATGCTATAAACCAAATAGTATTTAAAGCATATAAAGCTGCAGAAACAGAGGCAGCAGTAAGAACAATATCTTTACATGATTAGTTACGTGCTTTAAAGAAACGTGCAAACTCTATTAATATGTCTAATAGTGAATTTTATGAAGTAGATGAAAAGGGTCATTATACCGGGAATTTTCTTGATTTATATAACTATGGTAAGTATGAACGAGAATATGATGAAATGAAATTAGAATTTAAAAAGAAATTTGCTGAAAAATATAAAGATTATTATGATGAGCGTGATTTAGCAATTAAATTTTCTACAGAATTTGCAGAAGCCAGACATGAGTTTCTAAGGAAAACACACAATCAAAAAGAACTGCCGGGAGGAAAGATTATATGGGTACTCAAAGATGAATATGTAAACAAAGAATATTTAAGAAAGTTTGGATATAATGAATTATATGACTATGATGATTTATATACCTAGATTTTCAATAAAGGGCATGAAGGCACTTTATCTGAAAAAGAATAGTTACTTTTTGATATTAAAAAACTAAAAAGAGAACTAGATAGAGAGCTTCCTTAGGGAAGCACCGTTTCTAACAGAGCCCCCCAATTTAAAACTAGTTTATTTCATAGGATGGGTAATGCCTTTATAGGTAATGATAATATTGTCATTAAAGGTAAAAATGCAATACTGGCAGGATTAAATGCTTGTGGTGCAACATTTGTAATGAATGCAACTGAGGGGGACTTTGGTAGTGATATGCATAATACAGATGATGACTTTTAGATGATAAAAAATCCTTATTATGATGATTATATGCGCCTTGACAGACTTCCTTTATATGGTATAAAAAAAGTATAGAAGTACACTCAATTTTCTACTGACATTTGGAATGGACTAGCTATGTATGGAAACATGGCATATAAATATACAGCAAAAGATAAAATTATAAATGTATTAGAACTAGGAAAGTCAGTATTAGGTAACCGAAAAATAGGCGGATATGAATAGTCTATTATTGATGGTGCTAAACTTTTAGCTAAAGATGGTGGAAGATACAAAAAAGAAAGTATTAATCCTAAATTAAACTATTTAGAAGAAACACGTGTTGAAGGAACCGGAATAAATACAGATGCTCTGCTTAATTCTGTTGAAACTCCAAATTACTATAAAAGATATTTGGCATTTTTGGATAGATAGATGTACCAACATCCTTATATGAAAAAGTCATTACGTGATGTAGCAAAAGTTTATGGACAAAATTGGCTTGCAACAGTATTTGGTGCAGGTGGGGGCAGCAAAACAGTATAGAATATTATACATGGTACCAATAAACTAACTGGAATAGTGGCACTTGGAGGTAATGCAGGTGTAGCACTTGTCAGTTTAGCAGACGGTTTAGTTGAAATAATAAAAGAGGCAGGTGCACATGAAAATTTTACACAAGCATCATTATTAGAAGCTATAACAATTTTTGCAAGAATGAATATAGGTAATACTGCTGCATCTATAGGACTAAGTATTCCAATATTAAATGTAGCCTCTAATACTAAATTTAATGGCTCTGATCTCCATTTACTAAATAGATTTTGGGAAATAGCAACAACAGCAGAAGACGAAGTAAAAAAATGGAATACACAAAATCTTCCCTCTATTGACGCTCTAGCTATGAAAATGTTGTATTCTGGAATGTCTGCCGGTACTCTGGCTATGAATATGATTCCTGCAATAGCAATGTTAAGAACCAATTATATTTATACGGATAAGGGAGAAAAAATCTCGTTATTTGAGTGGTCTATGAAATATGCTAAATAGAACGAAACTACTAGCATTGTTGATAAAAATTTTAAAGTTGCATCTATGAGTATGCCAAAAGGTAATTTTTTTAGAAATGCTGAAGATGCAGTTAGATATGACATCTTAAATACAGCTAAGAAACATTTAAATGATTTTATAGAATCAGAAGATGAGGCTGTTAAAGATTTTACATTTAATGAAACACAGTTAGACTTAATAAGAAACGAGAGTGGAGACTCTTTACGTAAGTTAGATATATAGGAAGATTCTAATGGAGATTATACTGTAAATTTAACAAAAGATTAGGCAAAAGAATTTCTTAAACATACTGAATTTACAATAGATAAACTAACTTGGGGCGTTAAAGATATGGCGCAATTTAAAACATATATGCGGAGTGTGCTTAATAATATGCATGGTATGTATGACTTTGACAGCTCAAATGTTGCACAACAGACTATATTAGGCGGACTTTGGGCACATATGAAAGGATATGTTTTTGGATTAGTGCGCAGAAGATTTGCTACAAGTGGTTATAATATGTATGCTAAAAGTGATGATGGATTTGGAGGAGTTGTTGAAGGAAGTTTAGTTACAGCCTTTAAAGGGTTGACTTCCATATTTTACAACAGGAGAACATTTCTTAAATTTATGCTTGCTACATTTTTAGGTGCAGCCGATATTGCTGGCGGAGGTCTTATTAATTCAGCACTTAATAGACTGCATTTTGTAGACAGAGATTATCTTCAGGAATGGGGAACTAATATATTAATTAAAGAGGGGTTTTGTTAGCAAGCATACGCCAATATAAAAAGAACTATTGGAGATTATATTTTAGCACTACTTCTAAATATGGCCTTTGGTTATTTTAGTTAGCCGCCAGAAGATGATCCTTATTATGATTTGACATATAACAATCCTTGGGAATTTATAAATAGAGGAGCGATTAATGCTAAATATATAACCATCAAACAAGCTATAGAAGAGGCAAATTAGGCATATAAAGAAAATAGACTTCCAAAATATGAATGTTTTGGACGTACTTATGTTAGAATAACTGATTTAATAATGTATAAATTTGATGAAAATGGCGAATCACCGGAGTTGTGTACTGATGAAGAGTTACTTAAAAGGTTTGGAACACGACAAAATGTCGAGAGAATAAAGAAAATACGAACCAATGAACTTAGAGGTATAAATAGATATCATGATGTTAGGCCATTAGACACCAGAGCTTGTATAAGATATATAGTAGGAAGAGTTGCTAATGATAATAGTGCTTTTAATGATATATTCTTTTTAACAAATAAAGAGTCTGCTACTAGACGTGAATTAAAAGGTTTAGCAAATTTTGGTATGGAAATGATAGCTCCTGCTATGATATCTTAGCTTGGAGAGACTTTTTATATGTATGCTAGAACTTATAATTTAATAGGGGATGACTATAAATGGATGCATTCTGTTAAAGCTCTTGATGAGCATATAGATAGTTTTATATAGGATAATTATACAAAAAATGCTCCGTCTAAAAGCACAATTTTAGAGAATCTAATAACAATGTATAAAAAAGATCCAAATTGGGTTAGTAATTCAATATTCAAAGACGATACAGAAGTTTTAGATTATATGTTAGATAATAATTTATCAAAGTTGTCAGACTTAAATAGTTTGTTTGATGACACTTTTTACTCTAAAAATACTTATCCATATAAAAAGTATGATGCTAAAGTAGATAAACATATACAAAAGATGCTTCCTTTTGTACGTTCAATTTGGACAGCTTATAATGCTAAAGATTCTTTTGATTCATTTATGTTTGCATCTAGAAAATAATAATATATAAAACAATAATAAAGGCGAGGGTTTTCACTCTCGCCTTTATTTTTATTCACATTCTAACATCTATTCCTATGATTGAATACTTAACTAATCAAAATTAAATTTTCCGTCTTTTGCTCCAAATTTTTTAGCCAATTCTAATTTTCTTTGAGCATCTGTATTCCCCATTTCAGCATCGAATTCTAATGCTGCATAACCTCGTAAGGCATCGGTTGCCGCATCATAAGCATTTTCATGAGTGTCTTCTATTTCACCAAGACCCCCTATTGTTCTTTTGCGTCTTCTAACTTTTGTAATTTTTTCTTTAGACTCTTTTTGTTTGTCTTCTCCCCCTTCTCTTGTATTTGTAGGCCCTTCAGGTCCTTCCGGACTCTATGGAGGTGTTGGGGACTCATTGTCGTCTCTTTTAACAAGTGCTTTTTCCTCTTCTAAAAGATCATTAAACTATATAGAGACACTTTTTTCTGCTACTAATACTTCTCCGGCATCTTTGAATCTAGTTCCTTTATACTCTGTGTATGGAGAAGATTCATTTGCTCTATATAAAAGTGTGCCATTTTCTGTAGCTGCATAGCTTCCCTATTTAGCATAATTATAATCCGAGAATACGTGGAATATTTTAAGACCATTTCTAGCAAAGTTTGCCTATATACCTTTTGATTCTAAAAACTACTAAGCAAGCATTTTGTATATAGACACCTGCTACCCCCATCTATTTTTATGCTAATCTATGCCAGGGCTATGATGAGTTTTAAAGTCAAATATTACAATATCTCCTTCGGCATTATATGCTATTAGATCCAATGTTCCTGCAACAGGTATAGTACCAATTTGTTTTCCATCCTAATATACTGGAAGTACTCCGTTTACAGTAAAACCTCTAGATTCAAAATGATACCCCTATCTAATAAGATTATCTCTAAAGTTTATTGCTTTATCATATAATTGCTTCCATTCAAATTCTTGAGCAATTGATAACTAGGCAAAAAGTTCTTGAAGTTCCTAAGTAGATTTTCCATCATATTCTCCATCAAAAAGATTTCTTAAGAATGTATCTACAGCATTACCTACGTGTTCACTAGGAAGCGCCCAGGGATTATTTTCATCATACCTTTTAGGGTTCCCATCTTTATCTCTTTCTGACAGTCTATCAGCTGCAAGTATAGAGGTTACTCTAGCATGTGGATCTTTGCCTTCTCTAGTATAAAATTTTTCATCCTCAGTAAGTTGCCATTGTTTAGACTCTTCTTTTAAAATATTAAAAGCTTTCTAAGCTTCTCTTTGCGCTGCTTGTTGCTATAATAATTGCTACTAAATATTTTTTCCTTCTAAAGAAACTCCTGTGTCAGCATCTACCAGCCCATTGTTAGTTACCACTGCATCTCCTTTTGTAGTATTAGATTCGGCATTATCTGTATTTGTTATTTCAGTTCTAGTTGTGTCTATTATAGGGGCGTTATTTGTTTGCTAAGGGGCAGATAGTTGTATAACCGTAACATTAGTTTCAACTTTATTTGAATTTCCTCCTAATAATCCGTCATCATAAACAGTACTTAAATAAGTATGTGCAGCCTTAACAGCTTCTGCAGATGCTTCAATGTCCCCCATAAATGGAGATAATATTTTATCATCTATCTGCCAATTTACGTCTTTAATTAAAGAACCCCCATTATAGAAGAAGTTGGCTATTGTCTTTGCTACTTCCTGTGGAGTAAAGGGCTGGTCTGTAACAGTTGCTATTTGTTTATGTTCATTAGTAGCATTAGTTTTTAAAAATATATTAACTTGAGGTCCATTTTCTGTAACTTCAACCCCTAATATAAAAGAATAGTCTGTAGGAGAGAAATAAACACCATTGGCATTAACAAATGCTTTTGTAAACTATTCTGTAAGTTCTTCTAGTTTTTTAATACGAGATTCTTCATCCATACTTGCAAGCTCATTAGCATTGACAGTTTTAAAGAAAGCATTGAGTCTCTTTCCTATAAATGTAGCTCTACTATTAAATTCCTATCCTACTTCTCCACCATAAAACTATACATAAGCCTCCGGATTATTAAGTACATCTTCCACAACTTCTAATAATGTACGTCCTGTATATTTACTTCTAGCTTCATCTATTGCAGTAAAATCGTGTAGTCCTTCATTCTCATTACTACCTTCTATTCTTCTAAAAGAACGAGCACGTTGTTTTTTTAACTCTTCTTCAGTTTCTTTTCCAGTACGAGCCTCTCTTATATATTCAGAAATAAACTTATTTCTTGCAGCTTTATATGCCTGTGTTTGCATCAGCTCATATTTGGTCTTACCTTTATATTCAGGGTGCTACTGTAGTATTTCATTTATAGATCTATCTGAAGATGGGGTATAACCTTCTCCTAAAGCTATAACTGTTCTAGTCTATGATACTTTTTTGATATCACTTGTTATTGGAGTATTATCTTCATCTTGTATTAATTCGTCTGTTTCTTTAATATTTTGTCTGATATAAAAAGATCTTCCGGAACCATAAGCATTTCTTGCCTATACTTTGGTATTTCTAGTAGAACTTAAAGTAGAATTAAAGGAACTAGGCATTATTGCAATAGGCTAAAAGTTTTTAGGACCGTCTTTTGTTTCAAGTACTACTTTACCATTTTTATCCTCAACAACTGCAACCAATGGGGCATCTAATTCCTAAATATGCTCCTCTCGTCTTTCTGTTATAGCGCTGGGAGAGTAATAATATACTGTTTTACCCTGTATAGTTGCAGCATGGTCCTATAAATATTTTTCAACTTCATTGTCTTCCCAATACCTTACTAATGATTCAGAAGCATTCCCTGAACTAATGTATTCTTTCATAGATAAACCTACCATTGTAGAAGAATTGGCCAATCTAGATAATTCCTACAAATTATCTTTTGTATTAAACCATCTTTTGTTGTTTATATTAACTTGAGAATCTTCTATGTCTAACTATCTATCTATTGCTGCACTTCTTAGGTATTTCTACAACTTTTCCCCAACTTTCTATGATAAAGTCTTCTTTGTCTCCTATTTAGTGTTTGCTGCTTTTATAGACTCTTGGGTTTTCTTATAATTATCATAGTCGTTTAATATACCTAAAAGAACTTCACCATTTTTGGCTTCATTAGTATTTTCATCATTATTAGAAATGAGGGAGTTTGCCTACTTTCTTAATGCATTTAAAAAGTCAGCTTCAGACTCATATTCAAACTGCATTCCTCTAAATATATCAAAAAGAACTTGCCTCTGCTCATCGCTAACTTTGCCATTTGAGTTTATCTTATTATATATAAAAGTCTATGCCTATGAAAGCATACTAAATTCATCTTCAGATGTAGGTTCATTTTTTTTCTTCTTTTCCTCTTCCTTCTTCTTCTAATTTTCTTTTCTTTTCTTCCTATTCTCTCTTTGTTTTTGCTTTTTTGACTTAGATTCCTAAACAACTTCTTCTGACTCTTTAGCTGTTATCGGCTTTGCAACTTCTTTTGATGCTTCTGCTTCTTTAATACGTCTTTCAATTTCCTCCTAATAGGCATCCATAACATTATTATAGATGGACATAATTTCTTCTACAGAATCAAAACTCATTCTTTCATTTTCATCTTTGGTTTCCTAATCTATTTCATCTATAAATTCTTGGATTAAAAATTTTCCTGTCTCTTTATTAACTCCTTGCAAAGCATCTATTACAGCATCTCTGTCTGTAAGTGATACTCCCTTACTTCTTAAAAGCTGTAATGCTGAAAATAAAAGTTCTTGTTGCCTATCATCAATAGAACGTAATTTTGGGTCATTAACAATGAGTCTCATCATAGTCAACTAATCATCTCTGCCTTCAGAATATCTCTCATAGAACTCAGGACTCATATCACGTAAAACACGTTGTAAAGTTCTATAATCAACATCATTACTGTCTTCTGCCTCTTCAACTGCAGCAACCCAATCATCATAGTTCTTTATCCTGGCTATAGACTCATATCTAAGCTGCCTATATCTTGCTCGTGCAATACGTGCTTCTCTAGTTCCCAATTCGCTAACTATAGTAGGATTTTTAAGAGCCAATGCATACTCTACCATAGATCTACTTATATTGTCTAGTAATACAGCAGAATCCTTAACAATATCATCAAACTCAGGATCTAAAAGTCTGCCCTAAGCTTTAACATTTTCTATAATTCTTGCCTATTCTTCAGAATAATTGGTTAAATCTGAATTTAATATTAGTGCTCTTTGTCTTGCAGAAAGGTTCATTATCTCCTACTCATTAAGAACAATTTCGTCACTATTAGCAGACTTTCTGTTTTTAAGTGTATTTACTCGTTTATTTATATTAGAGATCTCATCTTCAGTTTTTCTTATATCTTCTTTTATTTTTGAAGTGTCTTTTCTGTCTGCTTTTTTCTTAGAATTTTCCTGTTTTAATTCTTCTCTAAGAGATTTTAGTTTTTCTTGTTTTTTTTCTAATTCTCTTCCCTACTATGCAACCTTCGCATCTACTATAGACTTGCTGCCATATTTAACAAGGTCATCAATTTGTTCTTGAGTACTTACTCCGTCGTGTCTGCTATTTTGAAATTCTTCAGACTTAGCAATCTAACTAATTCTATCCTCTAATTGCTTATGACGTTGTTTAAAATTTTCATTGGAAAGTTTCCCATAGATTAATCCTGCTGCCTAATCTGGTGTAAGCACGCCCAATTGTTTTTCTAAAGACTCTTTTATATCATCAATTTGGTCTAGCATTTTTGAGACATAAACAGCACGATCTTTAGCTAATTTTAGCTTATCTTCTCTAGACATTGACGGGTCTGCTATAGACTATACTAATGCCTCTTGCTATTCTTCTGTTAGATTATCTATATCAGTCATATTTTTAAGCAGCTACATAGTACTGTTATAATATGCAGTACCTTTTAACTATGAAATCATAAGTGCTGAATGAACAAGACCTCTAAATAATGCATCTCGTCTTTCCATACCTGCACTATAATCTTCTGCTATTTGTATGATTTCACCTGCAGAAAGTACTCCCTATATAGATTTAAACATTTCAAGGCGCTTTTCATCTTCATTTATCCAATCCTCTATAGCCTTAGCCTGCGAAATTCTATCCCATGCTCTTTGCTAGACACTTTTATAGTGCATTACAGCATTACTTTGAAAAGGAATTGCTCTTGCAATAGTCTTTAAAATGCTTTCCTTTTTGGCAGTACCATCATCATTTTTAATAGTGTTTCCATCTTTATCTGTGGCGTATTTTCTATTCCAAAACTTTATAGTAGTTTCATATTTACCATCTTTTCCTCTAATAAGATTTCCATCTTTATCAGTTTTATAAGACATATATTTACCCCTAAGCCCGGTGAAGGGAGAGGGCATTAAAGAGCCTAATGCCCCATAGAATGCCTATTTCCAAGATTCAGGATCTACCATAGCATTAGTTGCAGCCTCACGTGCTGCTGCCCATTCTATACCAAAAGTTTCTCCAATCATAGGAGTACTACCATTATAACGTTCTTTCATAAATTGGTGAATATTAGCCATTGCCCCCCCTTCTGCTGCAGCATCTGTAACAGACTGGAAATATTCTTCAGCACCCTCAGGTATAGCAACTCCTAAAGTGCCATTAATAAAACGTGTAAACGGCTAATACCACAAAGTTCGAGGTTTTACAGTGGCTTTTCCTGTTCCTTCAACTTCTGTAGCTACAAAACGTTCTTTTGTAGATATAAATTTACCAAGTTTTGGGCTAACTTTATCTATTCTCCTAGCAATTGCATTTCTGGCATTACGTAGTGCTTCCTAAGTCCGCTTCATTGTCCACATTTCTGCAGTCATTGTGTGGAACAAACCATTAATCACAGAATTCATCATAAGGTTCTATGTGCCTGCAGTTGCAGCAGCATCTTCAATTTGTGCTTTAACATCCTTAAACATATTATAATATGTAGGATCATCCCCACCATTAACACCTGCTGCAATTATATTAAGGTAGTACTATGCAAGTTTTTCAGGATCATTTCCTACTGCTGCTTTAGCCTGTTTTTGTAGCCCTATAATATCAAATTGTTGCTACTATAAATAGCCTAACATATTATCTGTCAATTCAGAGTAACCGTTTCTAAGAACATTTTTTTCGGTTTGTAGACCTTCTATAATACCCTCATTGGTACCAATAATTCCTGGGATTGTTATATTTACTAAATTATCGGCTTTATTAATTCTATTCTGTATTATGGCGAATCTTTTTTCAGCCTCTTCTAGCCCTTCTATTTTACTTGCAAGGTCGGTCATCTACTATATTTTATTGGGGACTTTAAATGCCGTAGAAACTCCTTTGAACAAATATTTAGTTGCCAACCCTAATGCTCTACCTCCCAATGCAGAACCCCAAGTAAAACCACTTTGACCCCAAGCCTCAGATAGTGTGTGTGCAAAAAAGTTACTTATACTATAATCAGTAACATCGTCAGGATTAGCAAAAGTGTTTATTCCATATTTTTCCCAATCTTCATCAGAGGTAAACAACCCCTTTTCCATTTTTTCACTAGCCCACTCAGACAATGGATTATGCATAACTCTATAAGAATATCCATCACCCCAGTTAAAAGGATTAAGAGCAGAACCTATCATACCAATAGTAGAAGCAGCAGTTGTTATAGTTGAATCAATTGCTTGTACAGTTGCATTACCCCAGGCTTCATACCAAGGCATGTCTCTATATGCAGCAGCCTCTACTTCTTCAGCTATTCTTTTCTTTCCTGCCTCTTCTGCTTCTGCTTCTGAAAGTCCATGATTTAAAGCTGCTTCATAAGCTTCCGTATAAGCATATAACACTTTATCATAGTCTTCATTGGTCATCCAATCTTTAGCCTATTTAGGATCTTGTGTACCGTCATAAATTGCACTATCTACAAGTTTTTTATCCCTTGTTTTTTTGTACCAACCTGTCTACTATGCTATTGACTTTATATATTGTAATTTCTCTTGTTTTTCCTCAATATTTTGATTATAATATGCTTCCCATTTACTTTCACTTTGTTTTTTATACTAGTTAGCTTCTTTTTCAGATAACACTTGCGCCGTAGTATTATAATCAGAATACTGTTTTACATACTTTTCTCGTTCTTTAGGAGTTAGATCTTTAAATTTTTTATGTTTAGCATTTTTTATTTTACTTTCATAATCTAAATTTTTAGAAGCTGCAGAGCTACTAACATTATAAGGAATAGGCTCAGTAGTAGCAAATGCAGATACTCTCAATGCTTCTGCAACATCTTCTGCATGTTTCTACTCTAAACTCTATAATAAGCTTTTAGGATCAACTCTGCCATTAACTTTATTAACTGTGTATATATTTGGAATATGGGGTGTGAAAATAAAATTACCATCATCACCTATATATACATCATCATCAGGATTTACAGACACAGCTTTTGGCTAATATACTGATATTTTTCTATCAGCAATTGCCTAATTAATAGCCATGGCATCCTATATATATTTCTCTAATTCCTATTTCCTCCTATACAACTTTGTATACCTTTTTAATACTTCGGGTTTATCTGCATTTTCAAGAATAAATACGTTAGGAAGTCCTACAGCACCTAACTACTAGGTTATTTCCTAATATTCTTGAACTTCTTTATTATAGCTAATACCCAGTTTATTATTTAAGGTCTTATCATAATTGGGGTTTAACACACTAGCACTGCCATTAATTTTACCAAGACTTTGTTGGAAATTATTTTCTACAGCAGGCTTTATATTGGTTGCATTATTAGAGGGTATTGTTGTATTATTATTTACAACAGAAGATTGTGTTGGCTATGTTGTCTATGTTGAGGCTGCAGCAATTTGAGTAGAATTGGTATTCTGTCCATTATATAAAGCAACCTTTTCATCAAATGAATTGGTTTTATCAAAAGCTCCTAATGCACTTTTTCCGTATTTCTATCTATACTAATATCTTAAAAATGCATTCTTTTTTTGTTCTTCTGACATACTTTTAATGTCATTATAATAAGTTTTAGCCCACTTATCATACTCTGACATACTTATATTTGTATTATAAAAATTATTCATAATTAATAATTATTTTAAGACACTCCTTCAAGGTCCTTCCCTTTTTGTGTTCTGCCACTATTATCTTTATTACCATTGTTGTTAGTCTCTTTTGTCTGAGGCATTAAAAGGGGGTATAGTACACCTTTAGCAGTATCGAAATAATAAGACTGCATAATATTATTTTTAGGACCGTACATTCTCATATAGTACTTATATTCGTCATCTCCGTTAGCGGTAACTCTTCCAGTAGGCTTTTTAAAATAAATGTTATTCATATCAGTACCATTTCTTGCTGCTATATTAGATACAAATGTATTAGGAGAGGGAGTTACTGTACTTAAATCTAAAAGCCAAGACTATGGTTGATTTTGTTCAAACTATGCTCTACTTAATGCTAACTGAGCAGACTGCATACTACGTGAGAATGTGGGATCTTCAGAATAAGAAATACTTTGTGCATATGCAGTGTTATCAAGGAATCCTGAAATTATATTCTATAAAGCTTTGTTTTGATCTTCTTTATTTAACTGACTAACTCCAAATTCTTCAAGTATCCTGTCTTTAGCTTTAACAAACTCTGAATTTTTATTTGCAGTATTAATTAACTACTGTAACTCTTCAGAAGTATAACCCCTTCTTTGCATATTTTCAAAGAAATACCCTTTAAGATCTCCAGTTGCTTTCTACATAGTATGTATAAAATGTCTGCCAGATTCAGAGTTGGCAAATCCTAAAGCTGCTGTATATAGATCTTCTCCTTTAACAGTATTATAAGTTGAACTGCTTTTTGCCATATCAGAAAGTGACATTGTTCCATAATCCTTATCAAAATATACTCCTCTTTTCCCCTAAGCTCTTAATAGTCTTTGCTCCTTAGCTAACTCTTCTCTTTTCCGTGCTAGTTCTTCTAAAGGCTTAAAAGTTCCTGCATAATCTAATCTTGCTTGATTTATATCCCGAACAACTCTTCTAGTCTAACCATTAGCCATAGCATCTGCATAACTTAAAAGTCTATTTTTATAGTCCTACAACTAAGCATATTGTACAGGGTCTCTATACTAATCAATTAACGTTCCTAATTTAGAGGAAGCCTCAAGAAGTTTTTCCTGTTTGTCTAAATTCTTTTCATATGATTCTATGTATTTACCATAAGGTTTATATAAATCATCAAATGAAAGAGGTTTAAAATTATTGTCTATTACTAAATACATAATTACTGTTTCTATTTATTATTACCTTTAGTGGTATTATATCCCCAATATCTAAGAATATCATCAGATATAGGAGCGCCAGATTCTATTAAACCTGCCATCATATTTCTATTCATATTTTCATATCCAAGATCTCCAATAAATTTAAGAAGTCCTGATATATTAGCTGCCTTTGCAGCATCTGCAGTGTCTTTAATTTTTTGTTTTGCCTCTGCTGCAGCTAAAAGGTTCTTAGTGTATTCCCACTTATTAGAATTTAAAGTTGCTTGATTTGCTTTATCTGCTTCTAACTATCCTTGTGCATTGAACTAATCTGTAGCAGTTGCTTGTTTAACACTTTCTATTCTATTCTGTAGATTTTCTTTATTAACCTAAGCAATGGCATTTCCTATACTGCCAATTGTGTTATAATTATTTGAAAGTATTCCAGCTAAAGCTGTAGCTCTATTTGCGCCACTATTATTAACAATCGCCCTCTATGCTCCTGCAGACTATGCTTTTATTTGATTGGCTAAAGACTAAATATCCAGAGGTGTGTAGGGAAGGTAGTTGTACGTTTTATTAAACCCAACAGGCTAGTAGGTCCTACTGTTTTTTAAAGAGGCATCTATAGCAGCAAAATTACTATAATCAGGTTTATTAGTAATACCTAATAAATCTGTTAATGTTCCTGCCGCTAAACCCAAACCGGAAGCATATCTTAGCCACTCAGGACGTCTTTTTATTGGAGCAGCTTCTAGAAAGGCTCTTTCCTATGTTGCGGGTTTCTATACAAAATAATGATCTGTGTATGTAGTATCTCCTTCTACAACCCCTGTTTTTGTTTTAGATGGATCATATAACCAACCGATATTATTTGGATCTTTAGACCATTTACTATAATTAGGGATTAAAGTAGTCTAAGGCATACCGTGTTCATCGAGCATATAAGTATAATACCTATCTCCAAATTTAGGTTCTGTTTTTCCGGGATTTAGTTTTTTATACCAATATCCTAAAGCATCCATACCAAATTTATGTGCATCAGAAAAAGCAGAAGAATTACCTGTGGGGCCATCATACATCAATCCCATATTTCTGTCTTTTCCCAACAACTCATCCATAGTAGGAGCTATTTTATTCCTTAGAAAATAGTTCTAAGCATTCTTAGGATTACTCCACCAGCCTTTTGCATATTGCAGCCCTTCATCAGATCTGAGCCATTCTATAAATCTAGGATCTTTATATATATTAGCATATTGTCTAGTTTGTGGATTATACAAATGCTCTCCCTCAAACTGGAAATTAGACCATTTACCATATATATCTGGATTATATCTGGCTGTTGGTCCTCCAGGATATTTAGAATACTGTGTTTTAACAAAATCTTGAGAGTTTAGTGCCTATATAACATCATTTATTATATCCTTCCCTACCCCTATATACTAAGGCTATTCTCCAAGCCCATCAAATAAATTTAAAGAGCCACCATGCGCAAACTCTGTATATGCAGGAAACCCTTCCTACTACTATTGTTGTAACATCTATTGTTGTTCTTCCTATTCTAACTGCTAATTATAAGCCTACTATAGTTGTTGTTGCTAAGCAGCCATTAAAACTTCAGATTGTTGTTGGGGAGTCATATTATTATATGCCTGTCTTATTTTTTTCTGTTCAGCCTAAATTCTTTTTTCCTCAGTATCCTAAATTAACATATTAAGGAAAAACTCTCTTCCTGCTATACTAATAGGATCATTAGGTCTCTCTTCAGATTCTTTAGTTACTTTCATGGCTACTTCAGATATAGGCAATGGTTTTTTGCTTTTTATGCCATAATCCTTAAGTCTATTTACAGACAGTTTTAATCTATGAGGAAATACATAATCAGGTTGCCCATCGGTTAATTTAATGACTTCATCTTGTTCTACTAGGTTAGGAGTGCCATCCTAAGCTATTCCCATTAATACCCCTCTGTTAGGATTCTATTCATGTGTTCCTCCTTCTCCAATATAATTAATCCCAGTACTGAAATTAGCTCCATTAGTCATTAAATCGCCTCCAAAAGCGTGTTCCCAGCCTGCAGCATTTCTAGCAAAGTTTGCTTTTTTTATCATAGCACTACTATAATTTTCTTTGTTATTTAAAATATGGTTTGCAAATTCCTATACGCCCATATTATGTTTTTTGGCAGCGGCAGTAAAAGTACCTTTTCTTGAAGGCTTTATTCTAATATTACCACCATTGGCAAAAGATGCCTGTAACTGCTAATTTTTATTCATTACTGCATTATGTGCAGCATTGTTCTAAACATTTGTCTACCAAGCAAAAGCACTATCCTAAGCCTCTCTTAAAGCATTTGCTTTTTTAGCAACTTTATTAGAAAACCATCCATCAGTTCCTATATACTTATTACTAAACTCCATAGCTTTATTTGATGTAGCCGCCTCACCTGCTAATGAATCTAAACTCATATTACTGTCCAATTGATATGCTTTTGCTTCATCTATACCTGCTTGAACATTAGCTATGTTCTACTCATTAAATTTAGCGCCAAACATTCTATTAGTAAGACCTCCCACAACATTTAGTGCTGCGCTTGCCACTGCTCCCCAAGGTCCCGGTATTGCGCTTGCAATACTACTAAGCCCCTATAAAGCATTTCCAACACCTGAAGACAGCCCTCCAGATATAGCACTACCAACTGCAGCACTCGCAGGTCCTGCAACAGACTGTGCTATACTTCCAAAGTTTAAGCCTGTATTGGCTTTGGCAGTAGGGGCTTCAATATTAGGAGATAGGAGGCCTTTTTGCATTGCTTGCTACTTTAAAACCTCCGGGCTTGTACCCCCAAAATTATATGATATTTTCGATAAATCAAACATGTTGTCATAATTATTTATTGTACAAAGATATATAAAGTTCTTTATATCAACAACTAAATAACTTAAAAAATAATAGGGATATAAGTGTTACCTATATCCCCATTAAGTTATTTAGTATAATGTACTGTTATACTATTTATTTTTGCAGTTTTTGTATTATTTAATTTTAAAGAAATTTCTGTCCAAGGATTTCTAATTCTCTGTCTTCCAACTCTTGGCAACTATGTTCTCCAAAGTCTAAATTTCTTTTTAAAGTTATCTCCTTTGGCTTCTTGATAGTCATTAGTTACAGTAACTTCTTTTATAGGACAAAGGTTTTCATCGTCATAAAATTCTTTGTTGTTATAATATACACCACCATCTATATCTAAGGTGTCAAATATTTTAACAATATCTGATTTATCAGTACTTATAAATGATATACTTGAAGTATCGTCTCCTAAGTATGTATCACCATTAAACAATTCATATACATCAGAATCTGCAGGATTCTCTTCTCCACGAAAACCAACAAGCTTGCCCCCTAAACATTCTGTTCCCAAAATGCCATTAAGTGAATATTTAGAGATATAAGTTCCTAATAACGCTGAATAGTTTAATGCACTTCTAGTATCATTAGGAAGATAATACACATCATTATATCTGTAATCATAAGCTAATCTTATCCCTGATACTGTAGGTTTATATTTAGGTGTCCATATAGCACTTAAATTATTATTTTTATGCCATTGAAACATTTTGTTAGGCGTTGATAAATCCTATACTTGCTACCCATTAAACCCATATAATCCTGAATTATTCCCATCAATAAAGTAAACCATTTCCTTACCTTTACAAATACCAAATGGGTTTTGCATGCCTATAGTATTATTAATAATTCTAATACCGCTTACTTTATCACTATTTGCAATTTCTATAGGAACACCATCTGAAGACTATATCTATACTCTGTCATTATATAAAATCTAATTTAAAGCATTATTCTATAAACAGAATATATTATCTCCTAGTGAAAATAAATCTGTTATTGGCCCATTAGCACCGTCAACATTTAATGTATTAGCTAATGATATGTTAGTCCAAACATCAGTATCTGCACCACTAGATTTAGTTAAACTCCAAGTTATTTGGTTGTGAAAACTATTCTAAGAATAAAATTCATCAGGCAGTTTATTATAATTAAAGAAATTGTCTTTCTACGAGTATACAGGATTTATTTTGTTAAAATTAGTATTATTAGTAGTCCAATTAGTTAACATACCAATTCTATTATCGTACCTGCCATCAAAATTAATCCAAGATTCACAAAGAAAAGATCCTATTTCCACAACCTAATTTTCATCATCTAAATTAGCAGCATAGGTCTTTAAACAATCATATCTACCAAAGAAACAATCTCCATACTCTATAGAGAGTGCCTATGGTTCAGTATAACTTCTTTGTATTCTAACAGCTTTTCCTGCAGGAACCCACATATTATTATTTAATGCTTGTTCTGAGACGCCTCCAAATAAATTTTTATTATAATCGCTTTCTTCATCATCTGCTCCCTTCCTTACTAATTCTGCTAATAATAAATAAGGAGCAGGTTTTTTAAAATCAGTATTACTTAAACTATGTTTAAATGGTTCGGGGAGTTCTTCTTCTGCCTCAACCTCTTTCCATAGAAGGTCTCTTTTAAATTTAAAAGTTTCGGGTTTCTGATTAGTATCTTGAGTAGGGGTAGTTATAGTGCCATTACTGTCAACAGGTGCTTCAGACAGTTTACATCCTACAATTTTACTGTTTGCCCAAACTTCTCCTTCTTCATCTTCTTCTGGCTTAAATGGAAATGTTGTCAACTCTTTCTATACAAATCCATACAATTTTCCATTTGCTTCTATATGATTTAACTTTGCATAAACGTAGTTGTTAGCAACGTCTCTCTCTATGGCTCCTAAAGATTCTGCATTAACGGTTATTTTAATATTTATACCAAAGTAATCAGGTTCATTTTCAAATATAGCTATAATTGCTTGTTTAATATCATCATTTGATGGGGTTTCTGGGCTAATATTTAAACTTAAATCACTTGCAGGGAAACATAAAGTACAATCGGGTTGTATTTTAAATAATGGTGGAGCATTATTTACCTAATCGGGAATATATCCTGTTTTAGTTTCTATATTATTGTTTTCCTATAATACACCATTATTCAATCTACAAATTGCCCAAGTATTATAAGCAGTATTAGACTCTTTAGGTTTTTGGGAAATAACCCATCCGGTTATATTAGACATATAAGTGGAATCTATATATACACCTATATACTAAATTTCCATAGTTTCATATCCGGAATCTCCAGTATAGTCCTTTTCAGGATCTATTTGATTACCACTGTATTTATAATACCAATCAGGAAGAGTATACTCCTTATCACCACTAAAGTCTTCATAGAACTTAACTCTAGGTAGTAGGGTAGCATAGGCTTCTTTACTTTTATTCTCTTTATCATCTGTTACTTCTACACAATCATTTGGCAAACTTATTACTAAATGAGGAGAAGATAGATATTTCATTCTTACTGGAGAACTGCTATAAAGAGGACCTGAAAATCCAGAATCAGTATCAGTATTACTTCCTATGTAGTACTCTTCTGATGCTGTTAATAAAGTGTCTACATTGCCCTAATACTATACAGATTGCTATAGATACGGCAAGTCTAAATAGTTGATCGTTTGTTCTCCATAGTTCATTACCAACTATATATCTTTAGGATTATATGTTAATATATTAGGAGAAATTTCAGCAGAATTAAATACTTTAATATTAGATATTTGTTTCTTTAACAGAATAGAAGATTGTGCATCTCCTTTATCATGATTACTGTCATTATTTAAAGAACCAGTTCTCTACCAAGTACTTACAAGCCAGCTTTCATTATACTTAGATGTTATTACTTTGTCATCTTTTTCTATTACAGCATAATCTCGCCACCAACTCCCTCCAACAGCACCTCCGTTAATATCAAATACACTATTTGGATTATTTATATAGCCTACAGGTTTAAATACAAAACCTCCTGAAGGGGATTTAGCGGGAGATTTAGTTTCTATATTCACATTACCATATATAGAGTTTAAAGGAACTGCACCTATAATCTAAAGTTCATAGCCTGTATAATCTATAGACCATAAGTCTTCATTATAACTTAAATCAGGAGAATGAAAAGTAACTATATTCTCATCTATATAAAACTGGGAATTGTATTTATTATCTGCAAACTTAGGTATTTCGTTTGTAGGTGTTGTGTTCCCAATTTCCTCTTTGTTTAAAACATCAAAATTGTTAAACTAAATATAATCACCTCTTTTTTCACCATATAGTGCACTGCCTTCATATTTTTTATTATACACAGGTCTGAAAAACCAAGAAGATTGTGCAAATGGAGCATTTGTCATCCTGCCATAATAATTAAAAACTGTGGGGCATAAAACTCCTTGTGCTAAAGATCTTTTATCTGTGAATTTAGGATATACTACAACAGCTCTTAGTTTTCTAATTCCCAAATCATATAACTCTTTTTGAAAATTTGCAATGCCTAACTATATTTCTGCAGTTCCTGTAGTAATCATAAGCTGCCCCTAAGTATAGTCTAAACTAACAACCGGGTAGATCTAATTAATAATTATATCCCCCATATATACAGGAACTGACCAAGTACCGTCTTTATACTACCCCTGTATTCCTATTCTATATTTCTAATTATATTTAAATATTCCAGAATACTCTTTATTTAGGTTCTATATTTTATAATAATACTAATTAACACTAAATTTTTGCTTTTCCCCCTATCTTCTATCCCCCTCCTAAATTTCTTGTTTATCTTTAAATAATTGCATAAACTTTAGATCTTTCGAAGGTAAAGTGAGATTGCCTAAAAATAAAGTATTATCTTTCTATGTTATAGCTCCTGCATAAAACTCCTTTCCTCCTATATATAATAGTAATGTAGGATCAATAGTTTCCTGATAATCTCCATTATCTGTAACAGTTGCAGAAGATTCTGTTATTTTTAGATCTTTAACAATATGTACAGAAGGAGTTTGATTTAAAGAAGTTCTGTGTATAGAATATATTCTTACAAAATCAAAATTTGTATCTATATTTTCAATGGTTATTTTAAATGAATTAGAATATCTTTTAGAAGGATCACCTGCTTTGTCTATATCTGAAATATAATATAATGGTGATACTATAGCAAGATTAGACTCTTGGCCGTATAAATTATAATACGTTATTCCATATTGTATTACCCCGGGACTAAATACCCCGCCACCATAAGTCTTTTCTATATTTAGGGTTTCATTTAACTATAGTTCAGGAACAAAATCAAATATACTAGTATTAGTTATTTTAGAATCAGGAGTTTCAATATATTTTGAGATGTTTATAACTCTAGGAGGCCTAGTTGGCTATACCCAATATACTTTTTGTGTCTTTTCATTTTCATAAACAAACAGAGTTTTTAATCCGACATCTCCATCTAATATAGGAGAGGCAATTTGGGCAATTATTTCTTCATTGTATTTTTCATTAATATATTCAACTTTGTAAATATATGTTGCAGTATCTTGAGTAAATACTATAGCCATATTATCAGTTATTTTACAATGTCCAATATAATTACCTGTCATACTAGAACTAACTAAATTAGCCCCCTTTTCAGTAGTTATAGAAAACTATGTTGGATTGTCTCTATCTGTGATTCTAATATTTAAAGCATCTCTAAGAGCTGCAGGTTCTTGATATATTTCTGCAGAGTCTTGTTGTAAGCTCTAAAATATATGTTTATCTACTTCCATTAATGCCTCCTTATTTTTTCTTGTATACTATTAGTCCTAAATCCTCTATTATGCTCAGTAACTCTGGAAATTAATGTATTCCAACTATTAGTAAACGCCTACATTTGATCTACTGTAGGCATTATCAAACTTGATTGTGCTTGACCTACGGCCCAAGCATATTCCTACTGAACATTTTGATAAACATTAGCATTTATCTTCTGTAAATCAAACAGTATAGTAAATGTTTGTTTTTTTATATATAATTCCAATGCCCTAATAAATGCTGCATTATCAGGAATTAAAGGATATCCTTCTTCATCTACTGCAATGGCTCTATATGCTATTTCTATAGTACCTTCTTTTATAGAAGTAAAAATGCAATTGCCTTGCAGTTTATAGCAAAAACCTGAATCTTGTTTGTAGGATGACATGTGAAAATTGTCAGTACTATATACAAACGTCTATTCTAGCTGTCTGTCACAATTCTACACTAAGGTTCTTACCTATATCATTTCATAAAAATCACAAGGCAATAGTGCCCTATAATCTTTTATCTCTAGCTATTCAGTTTTTTCAATAAACATATTAGGCATTCCTACTATGCGTATAAACTGCTGTGCATAGTTAATCGCTCTTTCTAAACTTACATCCTAAAGTAAGGGATGATTTAATATGTTATCTAAAACCTCTTTTATTGATATATAATTAACCATATAACCAAGTATCTATTTTATTATCTTTTAATAAAGCTGCAAGTTGTCTTTTAAATGTTCTATTAGGATAGAAGAAAAATACCTATTTATTTTTATAATTTGCTTTAATTTTACTATATATGATTTTAAATATATACTATGCAGTATTATAAATGAGAATCCTTTTATCAAATGCTTCCTTATCTTGATTCCAATATTCTAAAGTTTCTCCCCAATTTATTGCTTTTTTAATTTTAAGCTTTCCGTCTTTTATCACCACTTTAGTTTTGTTTTTAACAAGTTCTATTCTGCCCATCTTATGTGGCAAAACAATACACTGCTTAGTAAAAAATTGTTGAATCAGCTCTTTATTAATATTTCTGATTATAAAGTAAAACTGGTGCTAAGTAATTGGACCTCCTATATCAAGCCATTTGTTTCTTCTAATCCATTTATAAACATCATATACACCAAAAGAATTTCTTACTTTGTGAATCTTTGGACCATGTGCCTTAACTATCTAAAGTTTAAAATCATCCATTACCACGCGACTAACTCTAATTTCCGTCAATTTGTTCTTGTAAATTAGATTTAACATTTTGACGTATATAAGACATTAAATCTGAAAGGGCGTCTTTATCATCATTTTCAGAATCCTCAGGTCTATAAGAGGCTCCCAACAACAACTACACAACTGCATTTATAGCATTGCCAACTAAAGCTTCTTCTAAAGGAAATTCCTTATCTAAAAAGTCTTGGCATTTATTATCCTCAGTGTTACAGCTTTCTGCAACTTTATCAGGCTCTTCAAATATACCTGTCATCTTTAAATTTTTTAAATACAGATGCTGAGGATTACTTCCTTTTAAATATAAATAGTTGTCAGGCCCTATTGATGCATATATTATATTTTTAAGCCATTTATTATGACCAACATACTTCATTCTTTCTCTAGAAACTAAAGTAATGGAAGTATTATAAAAGTCTTCAGAGTATAAATTAAATGTTCCTATATTTAACAGCGTAGGAATAACATTCTTACTTCTGAGATAGGAAGTATTCCTACAAATACCTCCATCTGTTTTTATTTCTAATGGAATACACAAAGTCTAATAATTAGACTATGATACCTCCCTTTTAATAGTTGAGTATTTCTGTTCTAGTATGGCTGCTCTTACTTTAGAAAGTAAAAACTTTACGTGGTCTTCTGTAAAGTAAGAATCTTCTGAAGATAGCTTAACCTGATCTAGACACATATATATTATTTCTCTATAAGTCATATCATTTATAATTAAGGACTTGCAAATATAATTATATTAATTAATATTCACAAGTCCTTTATTAATATTATCAGATTATTATAATGGACGTCTTATTTGATCATCCATAACTCGTAACTTATTGTCTTCCTAAGAAATCCTACAATTAGTATTATAAAATAGTATTGGTTTACTAACTAAATTTTCAACAATTATTGGATACGGAATTAAACAATCTTTACCATATAAACAATATACTGCTTTTTGTAAATATTGATAATCTTCTTCTGTAAGATAGTAATACAAAGGTTCTTCAAAGAATTCCTATATTATACTATATGCCAACAGTCTGTTTACAGATGCTGTAGATAAATAACCGGTTCTTTCAAGTATTTTAAAATACTACTCTAAAGATTTATATAAATCATCCATTACATCCACAGGGTTTTGAAGTTGTTATAATCTATTTATTGTTTCCATAAAACTGCTCCCAAATATTAATAGCTTCTTGATAGTGTCCTGTATCTATTGAAGTTTGTAGCATTTTATATCGTAAAAAAGCATTTATTAAATTAGTAGGAACTGTGCAAGTATTCGAAAGTTCTTTAATATACTACATCATAATGTCATATATACTTTTTACATCATATACAACCCCCATAATATATTCAGAATCACATCCACAGGGAGTATCGGGACTTGGGGAACCACTGGTTTCTATATAAACAAATAAAAGTTTTTCATTTAATGAAGATAGTTTTATATCCATTAAATCTTTTGCAGATAAACATAATTCTATCTCTTTAGTATTTTCTACTTCTATTTTATGAAATCCGGATTCCTAAGAAGGCCAACTAACATAATAATCCGTCCCTATAAGTATTTTTGAAATATACACATCTTTATAATAAGAACTATTATCAACAAATGCTGATATAATTAATTTCCCTCTTTCCTAGTCTATTCTTAATTCTTTAAAATGTACCATAATAAAAAGAAAGGGGAGGGGATAATAATCCCTTCCCCTTATATTTAAGTTGTTAATAATCAATAAGTACCTTCTACGTAGGTGATGCCCGATGTATCTAAAAACTTAGTGGCAACACTAGCATCATCTTTGTCATTAGTTACAGTAAGACCATTAGGAACTGCTATAGTAAGAGTTTTCTCAGACTTTTGCGGGCCTTCATTAGGACCTGTATAGCAGTAATGAATGTCATACAAAGTATATTCCTTGGTAGCATCTACTTTATACTTAGTAGGAATTACATTAGGCCATCCTATATTTCTATATTGATCGCCTCTTTCACCTAAACAGAAGTATTCAAGATCTGCAACCATCTTACCATTCTTAAATGTCTTAGTTACAGTTCTATCAAGGGTTGCAGTGCCCCAAACTACTTCATCGCCCTGCTAAATTATAGTGCCTGGAGTAACATCAAAATCTACATAGTTTACAGGCATAGTACCCAAATTCCAAGCTTGCTCTACTTCGGCAATATAGAAACTAGTAAGGTCGTCAGGTACAGTTTTTTCGGTAAGAGGAGTCGCAAGAGTATTGTCAGCATAGAAAGCTACTAACGGAGCTACTTCTCTACTAAAGTTTTTAATAAGAGATTTAATCATTGCCTGATAAAACTGTCCTTTAGTCATGCCTGCAACAGCATGTACTGCACCATACTTAAAGTAGAAGTCTTCTTCAGACATGCCAAGATAATTCTTGATAGTAATTCTAAGAATGTAATCCTGACCAGAAATGGGATCATCAGTAAGCTCCACTTTATATGCTTTAACCGTATGTTCAAGCTTTTCAGAAGAGGTTTTAGTTGCCCAAAGAACTTTATCAGAGGTGAATATATCACTTCTTATAGGAGTGCCCAAAGCATCTGTAGTCTGTAAATAAATTTGATTTTTTGCGTTCTTAGTAAGTTTATCACCAGCACTTACTACGTAAAAATGTCTAACTTGATTTGTTGAAAAAACAGCCATAATAATATTTGTGTTAAATTAAACTTATTTTGTTGCACTACTTTTAGCTTTGATTGCCAGGCTAACGGCACCATCTAAAATCATTTGATGTAGTACAGCATTCAATTTGCATTCGTTTTTTGTTGAAATACCTGATATTGTAAGACCATCAGGAAGGTCTTCTAAAATTATAGGTTCCGGCTACTATAAATATCTATAGGTATATGAAGTTATAGTGGTACCATCAGGGGGATATAATACTACTGCTTCCCCCTAATTAGTTTCAAATCTATCAACTCTAAGGATTCTATTATTATAATTTCCTCTAAATGGATTACGTCTTATTCTATTTAGTTCATCATGTCTTACAGGAATTACATCTGCATTAATCTCACAGTTTCCATTTGTAATTGTAGCCTCTTCATGTACAACAAACCAAACATTGTCTTCAGTATCAAAAACTACTGTATAAGTTCCATCAATATTGTCTATAAAGGATGCTTTTTTAGTTTTAACTAAAATATTTAAGTATCTTCTTAACTCTTGAGTTTCCTCAAAACCCGAAAATGATGAATTCCCACTATAAAGTGACTTTACAATTTCTTCCTAAGCTTTAGTTAAAAATACTGATTTCTCATACTCGTTTAATACAAGTGCTCCATCTTTAGAATAACTATTTAAAAGTAGATCAAATTGATTGGAAAATTCTTCTATTGTCATTGTTCTCTATTACCGTTATTTACTATTCCCAATTCAGTACTACTAATCTAACCTACAGATATTGTAGAATTTATGTCTCCCTAATAAACTGCTTTTGCAAGTTCAACAGCTCTCTAAAGAACGTCTTTATGAAATTCTTCAGGAAGTTCACAAGGATTGTCTTCTTTTAAATATTTGATCTTACCCCTAATAGATAAACCTGCTTCTATAGAATTTAAATCCTCAGAAAGTATTATAGGATAGGGGTTCTTTATATACTTTATATGGTATATAAAACAATCATTGTTTATTTTATTAGGACCAAATATTAAATGTACACTTTTATAAAAATCAGGATTAATGGCTCCTTCTCCATGATAAAAAGTAGGATCATTAAATTCACATAATTTCCATACCTAGCTTTTAGTTGGGTATCTATAAGCTCTACTTTGTGCTAGCTGATACTCAACTGTTGTAATGGGAATTACAGGATATGTATGTTTTAATTTAACTCTTTCAGCCGCATCTTTATTATATTCTACTATCTATACCCAATCCTATAAAATGAACAAGATATCAGAAGAACTTACCTCTTGTGTGGTGATAGGAAAGTACTAGTAATTGACCCCTTTATATAAAGGAGATAATTTTAATTGATATTCATATGGATTTAGTTTCTGCTACACCTAACCAGTACTATTAATACCCTCTTTACTAATGGGGTTGTATTCCGTACCTAAAACCATTGTTTGAGCGTGTTGTATTAGAGTATAGAAGAAAGCGTCTCTATAAATACCATCTCCAAAACCTTCCTGAATTTTATTTAAATTTTTATTAAAATATGCTCTTACTAACTCTTCTTGTGCTTTAGTAAGAAACACACTTTTTTCATATTCATCTAAACTAGGAGCCTAGTTTGAAGTTATGCTATTATAAAGCACATCAAATTCAGAAGAAAATTCTTTTACTGTCATAATTTAACTATGCTCCTTTGAGCTGTTTAAAGGTTTAATTTAGCCTCTATTGAAAATTTAATATCTTGATGTTTAGGATTATTAAGATATCTGGCAGCAATTCCTAATGTAGGTTCTTCATTAGCCTCACATAGAGGAGTGTTATCACTTCTTAAATATAAATAATCACCCCTCTTAGAAATAATACCATTGCTAATAGCCTTCTTTAAAAGAACTTTTGTTTGAAGTAAAGGATCTGTAATTACTTTAATAAACATTTTACTATTAGCTTGAATTAAATCATTTATTTTAGTCTGTAGGTATTCAAGTTTAACATTAGGAGCTACTGTACGTCCTTCAAGAGTTTCTACTATAAGACTTAATGTATCTATATCATTTTCTATCTTACCATATTCTGCATAGCATCTCATAGTAACAGACATTTTTTGCTTAGCATTGTTTACTTCATCTCCCTCAGAAATAATAACAAACTAATAGCTTGCTTTAGGGGTATTTTGCAAAGCATCTAATGAAGGTGCAATAAGGTTTTTATTAGCTAATAAAATCTTATATTTTATATAATCTTCTGGAGAAGACAGATCTAAAAAGTTGTCTTGTTTATGTAAAGTAACTTTAGAGATTCCTTGATCATTTGAATCATCCCAGAAGTTGTTTTCTTTTTTATAAATACTTAAAGCATTATATTCCAACTGCATGGTTTCTTCTAGAAACTGCTTCTCTTTATCTGTAAGCACATTTACATATACTCCTGAACTTAATCTGGGCACAGTAAAGGTTCTAGTTGCATTTTCTGCCATACCTCCATAGAGAATATGCTTAGGGTTAGTTACCATGCTGCTAGCTTTGGGTATATATCTAATTATAACCCTTTCATTTCTTAAACAGTTAGGAACCACTTCATCATATGAATACTCAGGTTCCTTACTTTGCTTTTTATTAACTCTTTTTGGCATTGCCTGTAGAGGCAATTCATTATTTTCTAAATCTAATTCTTCCTCTTCTTTTTTCATACTTCTCCAAATTTAAAGGTTTATATTATTTATAGGCTAGGGGATATACCCCTAACCTATAATAATATAATAGTTTATTAACCCTGCAGGCATGCAGGTATTAATGACATTGTTCTGGTAGGGTCTAATACACAGATGCCAAAGGTTGCCATTCTGTGGAACACAGCAGCATCCTCATCAAAGCTCATGTATTGATTACCAATTTGTCCGGTAAAGGGATTTCTCAAACCGAACTAGTACCCTCTATATTCAGGCTGACCCTTAATCTGACATTTAAAGATATTAGGCTAATCCATAGAGCCAATATCCATAATATCAAATCTATAAGACATGGCAGGACCACCATTAGGATGTTGTATCTTATTTCTAACAGGATCGTCGTACCCAATGTGTTATCGTATAGTTTTTTATCTACACTTCTTATACTTTATCATTGTATAAGTTCAGCATATATCATCATCCATATAGGATGCCGAACACTCTTGGGGAAATTATATTCTACTGTGTAGTTTCATTCCCTATGCGTTACACTGATTCTAGCACTTTAACTCTAGAATTTAGCACGGTATTGTCCGCCCCTACTTTCTGTAATTCATTGTAAAGTTCAATAGGTATTTGTATTATAGACCGTTCAAAAAAAGTTCTATTAAATTCTAACTTTAACCACTTCCAAGTTTTGCCGCTAACTATGTTTCTTATAGTTATATGTCCTACTTTATATAATTTACTTATTAGTTTTATGCTAAATCCATAATTTAATAAAGTTGGTATAAGTAAAACCATTTCTTCAGTTAGTGGAGAAAGGTTCATATAAACCCTTTTATTTTCATCTATATTAAATTTAGCTGTGTACTATACATTATATTCTGTGGTACACCATTCTAAATTATTTACATTGTTATTTTTCCTATTGAAATCCTTATGATTTACATCGGGTAGGTTTTCGGGATTTGGTAGAAAAGCCGTCGCTACCAATCTATGTGTTTTTATGGTTTTTCTATTGCCATTGTCATCTACTAAAGTGTTTTGTAAGTAGTGGCCAGAATCTTCTGTTGGAGTTATGTATCTGTTTATAAACTCACTGTAGACTCTGCCATTACTATATATTCTGTAGTGACTGTATCCCTTTATTTTTTTAAATTGTTCTTTCATAAATGTTTATTTATTAGAATAATTATTTGAAGGAGTTTACCGTTTTTGCTCGATTTTCTTAACAGGTTTCCCTATTAAGCCGCCGTACTTAACGGATCAACGTCAATTTTCACTCTTACACCATTAGGAGCAAGATATTCAACAAACTAGTAACCAGCACTAAGTGCATTGCTATGAAGTTTGTTCTGAGTTTTCTGTACGATTCCTAATTGATCACCATTTAATGTAAATGTGGTCCATCCTGAAATAGTATCAAGAACTGCTTTATGGAATGCTATTGCACCCTTCTCACCAGTCTTTATAATGAAAGTTCTCTCACCAAAGTCTAACTTAGCAGCAGACAATTGATATAAGGCATCTTCAAGCAGTTTAAGACTGAAGTTATTATAATAGATGGTATTAGATACCTCCATCTACTCGAATAAACCAGCCCCGGTCTTAATTGCATTACCTGATTTGCCCATATTCATATATTCACCATTCTGAGTTCTATTGCTTCTACCGAATGCAAGGGCATTGTTCTTATATTCAGAGAACTGTTGTTCTAGCTGCCAATCTACATAGAACATCCACTTATTAACTACGTCTTTCTTATAGCCGTTAGTAGTTTCTTTTGCAACCGGAATACCACAAGCAATTTTCTTGTTAAGCATAGAACCGGGTACCTTATGCTGAATTCTAATGGTAGACCATTCGTTACGCATAGATACAGGACTTGTGAATCTTATCATTTGTTACCTAAGAGGCTCTTTATCCTCTTATTCTATATGTTGCCATATAGTTCGGAGCACATTTTAACCTTCAACTTTACTTGCTAAGGTCTGGACACTCGTGGAATAATTATACTGTCTTTAATTTTCCATTTGTATTTTTTACAGGAACATCAAACATCTTTAAAATTTGTTTTAATGTACTAAAACAAATCCCATATTTGTGCATTGTGTATTGCATATTGACATTATGTGTTTTATAGTCTTCTGCAATGCTTCTACACTTTTCTTTATTCCTAAGTATATAATTTTTAGTAGTAACCTAAACACCATTAATACTTAAAAATCTTTTTATAGTTGAGCCTGCAACTTTATAAAGTCTGGATAACTTACTTAATGAATACCCACTTTTATACTGATTTATTAATGCCTCTCTTTCTTGATCTGTTGGGCTAAATGTCCTGTCTTTTATTTCAACCTTATATAATTTAAGAACTCTTATAATGGTAGCTTTATCTACTTTATATTTAGCCCCAATCTTATTACTGCTTATGCCTTTATTATACATGCTAATAATATCTTCTACTATATTTCTATCAGTATAAACATAAGACCTTTTACCTCCACCACCTAATGTGGAATTATAGCCATTAAAGAAAGAATCATATTTATTTATATAGTAAATTTCAAAATCATCTAAATCTTTTACATTAACTCGTGCAACTTCTTCTATCTTAAAGTGTTCTTGCCCGAGCTCTCTAATTGCCTTATGAAATTTACTATTATCCATTAAGTTCTGTGATTTCTTTAAATGCCACTCCCACCTATTCTCTAATAGATATATAGTTTGTCCTATATAAACACTGGCATTTAAATCATTAGTTACTTTATAAATTATTCCTATCATACAAACAAAAAATTAAATATCCTCATATTCTGCTCTCTACACTACTTAATCTAGTTGGGATTAAGTTAGCACGGAATTGTCTAAACAAGAGAGTTCTTCCGTTTTTGCCCAATTTATTTATCATGTATTTCTACATGAGGTGACATAAGATTGCTTTATGCAACAAGTCTATCACCGACTTTTCTACTAAGCTCTTTCTCTACGAAAGCAGCTTCAACTGAGAATCTTTCACCACTGAGAAGTCTTTCAGAGGGAACACCTGTAGTGTTACCACCAGCAAGTTCTACAGTGTAAACAAAGTTGGTTCCCTCACTCTTGGGGTCACCTAAAATACGGAATTGATAGAGTTCGTTAAGCTCACCTACAATGTATTCCAAATGTTATCCTATAGGCTTTTTATCCTATAGTTCTATTACTTTACCATCGTAATAGTTCGGGGTAAATTTTCATCCTTTTCAGGAGTTGAGCACTCGTGGAAATATTATATTCTACGTTGGCCTTTTATTAACTAGCACAAATAACTTTTACTTATTTTCCATTTATTAATAATATCTTTTCTTGAAACTCCTTGATTTATTTCTTGTATTATCTACTATCTTTGTTCCTACGTTAATTTATAGGTTCTTGTTTTTCTAAGTATTATATTATTTCTTAATAACAGGTCTTTTATGGTGTATTTATCTACACTAAATATCTTTCCTATCTCTCTTAATGATTTACCTTTAGTATATTCCTCTATTATAGAGGTAGTTGGTAAATCTTTAAATGTTTTCTAAAACTATCCTCCTTTTGTTGAATTATAACCATTATAATAGGAATTATATTTCTATATCCAATATATTTCTCGTTCATTTAAATTACTCTTGTTTACTATTTCTATCACTTCTAGTGTGAAATTCTATTTACCATATTTTTTGATTGCTTTATGAATTGTCATATTAGCAACAGCTTCTCCACATTTTTTTTGCACAATGCCAATAGAAGCGTTCCTTCACATCTTGAACAGTTTGTCCTATATAGACTTTACCATTAATTTTGTTTGTTATTTTATAAATAACGCCATTTGTAGTTTCAATTTCTACCCTCTACATTACTTTAATTTTTTACATTAAAGTTAACTCGGTATTACCCATTAGCTGGGGTGGGCTTCACCGATTTTGCTCAATTTTCTTTAAGTATATTACTATACTTAGATGGCGAATACTTCACCATCGGCAAACCAGTCTTCTGCAAAGACTAATTCAAAGGGGGCTGTATGAGCACCTACCATCTTTTCACTTCCAGCAGTTACTACTGCACCATCTTCATCTCTTGCACACACAAGAGGGATGTTTCTTCTAGAGGAACCTATTACATCCCACGTGTATTCACTGTCATCATCGAACTCTTTAACAGGAAACTACGAAAGGAATGTATCAAGTGTTTTACCTCTGTACCAAGCTAAAAGCTGTACCATAAGATTGGATGCCTTCTAAGGAGCAAGGCCAAAAATAGAACCGAGATGGTTCTCTTTAGTTAACATTCTGTTATCCTAAAAGCTTTTTATCTTTTAGTTCTTTCACTTTACCATTGTGAAAGTTCAGCATACATTTTCATACTGTTTAGTATGTTGGGCACTCGTGGAAGAATTATATTCTACGTTGTTATAGATGCAGGCTTTTCTAAAAGTTGAATAAGGGATATTTGCTAATTTAGCAGCGCTTCTTAAAGTTCTACCTTTTAACAAACACTCTAGTAAGACTTCCTTTGAAATATTATTAAATTTGGCACTAGACTCATGCCTATCTCTAATAATAACTCCTACATTTTTTAGTTCAGTACAAATAATATATCTAGATACTTCAAATTTTTTTGCTATCTCTTCTAAAGTAAATTTTTTATTAATGTATAAATTTATTAAATCAGAAATACTCAAAATTTTTCTTTTAAATCTAGGTGTATTACCGCCTATACTAGCATTATAACCTTTGGATTTATCAGTAGAATTATATAATTCTATATAGTACATTTCTTTATAATCTAGATCTTCTAAATCACATGTTTCTAACATTTCTATATAGAATTTATCTACTCCATACTTTTTCATAGCTCTATTAATAATTTGCTTACCATATTGTGCATGCCTAAGATGCTCCTTCCATCTTTGTTCTACACTAGTTCTGGTTTGCCCTATATAAACCTTATTATTAATAGTGTTTCTGATTATGTAAATAAATCCGTTCATAGTTTCATCTTCTATGCGTTACACTGTCCATAGATATTATTCTATGTCTTAGCACGGTGTTGTCCTTTACTATTGGAGGATTTCACCGTTTTTACCCAATTTTACAAGGGCTTAACTTGTGAGTCAACCCTTCCAATGCTGGAATCCAACCATTTGGAACTTACCTAATTTACCAGCCATAAATTATATTATATTAAAAATTTTAAACATCTAAAGTCCAACCTTTTCCTATAAAGGATTCAGGATCTTTACTGCCTCCCATAAAATTAAGGTTTCCATCAGAAGATCTTTGAGTATTATTAAGAACATTTTCCAGTTCGCTAATACCCCTTTTTACTTCTTTTTTAACCTTACCTTTTATAAAACCACTTAAATCTTTAAACCCATTTGTTAATGTAAAAATAAGTCCCAGATTTTTAATAAAGTCTACTTTATTCTCCATTTCATACTGTTGAATTGCAGTATAAAGTTCTCCAGTGCTTTTATCTTTATGTACAGGCTTCATTATATTATCCAGAATCCTTTGTCTTGTATTTCTATCTACTTCTAAATCACCAAAAAATTTTTTATCTTCAAGTATAGATTTTTTAAGAGTTTCTATTTGTTCGGCCTATTCTCTTTTGCTCTTCTCGGCTTCTTCTTCTGCATCTTTTACAACTTTATTATATGCAGTTTTATAAAAATCTATATTTCCTTGAAGAGCTTCTTTTGCATCTTCTATATCTGTTCCGCCCTTTATAGATTTATCTACCTCTCTTTGAGCTTTATCCTAAGAATATCCTCTATTAATAAAATCCTAGTATATTAATTTCTTTCTTAAATCTTCACCTTGATCACTTTCTTCTTCTATAGCAGATTGCTAAATACTGTCTAAATAATTTAAAGCTCCTTCATATTGTTTAATAAGATCTGGTTCTACACCAACACCTAAAGCTTTATTTATTCTTTTATATTTATCATCTAATTCTGAAGAAATCTTACTTTCAATAAGTGTTCTAAAATCTTCCGGTGTTTCTATTTTAGAAATGTCTTCTTCATTAAGGTCAGGGAAAATACCATCATCTGCAAAAGCTTTAGCAATGGAAGAATAAAATTTAGGAGAAGTGCCCTTTTCAGATGTGGTACTTTCCTGTTCCTTAATTGTATCTTCTTCACTACTTACGCTCTCTGGTGAATCCTCAAATAAATTATCTGGATTAACCTCAGTAGTATTTTCTTCTTTTTTCTCTTCTTCAGGGGCTCCTTCTACAGTTTCTGTAGTATCCTCCTGTACATCTTCATTAAACAGGTTTTCTATTTCTGAACCTGTATAAATATTATCAAATGATAAACCTTCCATTTATTCTCCTTTTATCTAGTTTATTCAATACAAAATTACTATATTTTAGATTATATTACGCTGTAATTAATAAAACCTTAATAGTAATATTAACAAAAATATAAGGTGGGGGAAATTCCCCACCTTATACCTTAAAGTTCAACTATAGATTCTAGAGCATCTTCAAACATCTATTGTGCTAAATTACCACTAAGATGTGCAGCTTCTTCTGAATAAGGATTAATATCCAAAGCTTCACATAAATGCATTTCTAAATGATTCTTTTCATGTACCAAAGTGTTTAAAAACTCTGCAATGCTACTAGCTTTATGTATAACAATAATGGTCATGTGATTATCAAAGCTGGAAAAAGTTAATCCTGTATCTAATTCTGCTTTATCTAAATTTGTTTTTACGGAGTCTATAGTACTCTAATTCTTGCTCATCTAAGAGACCTTTTTAATAATTTCGTTTCTCTACTAAAAATCCAAAACATAATAGATATTTACATCCCAGTTATATTTAGTCACTTTGAATTTTTGGCATAGTCCCATTATTTATATTTCTCTTTAAGTTTCTCTAATTTTTCCTCAAAGCCTTCTCTATAGCTTCTTCCGCTTCTTTCTCCGTAACCTTCTAGTTCTCTCATGGCTTTTCTATAACCATGTTCACAGCCTTCTTTAAATGCTTTTTCCAGCATTTCTTCACTGTCACGAGATCTTTCATTATAATCTTCTGTTATATGATAAATTCTTCCCATAGTTTAATCAGTTTTAGTTTCTTTTTTAAGAGTGGCCATTACTTCTTTTATGCTTCCCATTAATTCAGACATTTGTTGTTTTAACGCATTAATCTCTTGCTTCTATTTTTTCTATTCAGCAAACTCAGGATTTAAAGTCTATAATAAACTTTCACAATCCTATACTATTTTTTTATGGTAGTCTACACTATTTAATATACCCAAACTTTTCTATCTTAATGAGTCCACTTCTGCATTCATAGCTTCTCTAGAAGTTGTTATTACCAATGCACCATTTACTGTACCCTAATCTGCAACATCTAGATTAGCCGGTAATTTCTATAAAGTAATATTATTATCATTTATTTTAACCACAACATCTACAACCATTTCCTACGGATTTATAAAATTAGTTACTGGAAATTTTGGTTGTGGCTGTGATATGCTTACAACTTGTCCTACTTCTATATAAGGAGACGCCTCTTTATGAAGTATATATATTTGACTATTAGCTCTTAAATTTTGAAACATATTAATATTTTATTATGCCGTAGCCGACGTTATTACTAAAGTTAAAGAATCATTAATTGTGTAAGATAATGCACATCCACAATTAATATTAGAACCGTATTGTTCTCTTCCAACATTTGTTAGAGTTATTGTGGTAGGAACAGTAGTCTACCCCTAAAATGCAACTACATAATTCTCTGTAAATAGTTGTGTATGAGCATTACATCCGCATTTACCATCTTGTGTAACAACTGTTATTACTACTTTCACAGGAATAAAAACTGTTGTTTCTACCAACCTTGGAGTTCCAGTAGTGTAAACTACTGAAACCTACGGTTGAATAGTGGAATCAATACAAAATGGCCTACATAACTTCTCTTTATAAGTCGCCATAAAAGACAACTGATTAGCAACAGGGGCTGTTGCTAATCCTACAGGTGATATTGTTACTGCCATAATGATTAATTATTAACAATTACAACTACCTGTAGTATAAGGATATCCATAATTATTGCAGCCACATCCATAAGGGTTTGGAACTACATAAGCAGGAGAGGGAGAAGGTCTAACCTAACTTACTATATTAGCAGTCTATGCCTACTGAGAAGCTGCCAAAGCAAGTTGACTATTTTCCTATCTAAGAGCATCAATCTTATTCTGCATCTCTCTCATTTCTAACTAACAGAACTTATCATTAATAAGAGTAGTTTGCGCGGCTATAGCATTCTTTAAATCACAAGTCTACTATGCAGTAGCATATGCTGTAGAAGAAAATCCTCTCTCAACAGAACTATTTACAAAATTTATAGCATTCTATAAAGTGTTAGTTTGATTTACATTAGATAACTGATTCTCATAATTAGTTTTAGTTATAGAATCCTAAATACTGCAGCAACATTGTGCTAATTGACTGCCTAACTGACAATTTCCGCTCTAGATAGAATTGATAATCTGTTGGCCTGTCATACCAACCTGACTACCCACAGTTTGTATAGAGGATTGTACTTGACCTATAGCAGTTTGAAGAGTATTTACATCACAATTTAAAGTAGTGGCAAGTTGACTTAAAGCCTAACCATTACCATTAATAGCCTGTAAAAGAACTTCTCTACCAAAATCATTATTCAATTGGTTAGGTATACCATCAGCATTTCCACCAAACATACCATTACCTCTACCTCCCCAAAGCCAGAACATTATGATTACCCAAATCCACCACATGCCTCCACCTCCCCAAGCATCTTGGTTTTTAGAAGCATTTGTAAGCATTGCCATAAGATTAGGATCAATACCTTTATTCTGCATTAGACTAGCAATAAGAGCAGAGGAATCAAAGCCCTTATCTGCTGTATCAAAAACATAAGTTTTTTCCATATATAAATAATAAAGAAGTTAATAAATAAGTGATCACTGCACAAAGGTATTATTTATATGTCAAAATTAACAACAATGCTAAACAACAAAGGCAATACTCTGTATTATAGAATATTGCCTTTAGTATTGTTTTTATAAATCCTTATACTCAGTTTTTGCATCAAAAGAAGGGCACGCTTTATTGGCATATTCTCTATGCCCGTGTATAGTAGCGTTAGGATATTTCTTTCTAAGATCTTTTATAAGTTTTATTAAAGAAGCTTTTTGAGCAGCTGTTCGAGTGTCTTTAGGTGTTTTACCGTCTTTCGCTACGCCTCCTATATAACATACTCCTATAGAATATGCATTATGACCTGAGCAATGGGCTCCTATTCTTTCTATTGGTCTACCTGTATGTATAGAGCCATCTCTATAAACAACATAATGGTAACCAATATCACTAAATCCTCTTTGTTTATGCCACTACCTTATTTGATTTACTGTATAATCCTTTCCTTCAGGAGTAGCAGAACAGTGTATTATAATTTCATTTATTATTCTCATATTTATTTATATATAAATCTAAATCCTTTTTATACCAAAATAATTCTTTAAAGCCCGCTTGTTTCATTCCTTTAGGCAATCTTCCTTGTCTAACATAATTATCAAAAGAAGCCCTACTGATATTTAAATATTGGTAAGCCTAATATTTACTCAGTCTTTCTTGTTTATCAGAAAGAACTCTTAAAGATTTTAGTATTTGTTCTTCTTCCTCTTTTGTTAAATCACAACTTCCTTTATCTATATTTTCTATAAAACCTTTTAATAAATGTCGGATTATTTTTAACATAACTATATAATAAATAAAATAACATAATTCCTGTAATTATAATATGAAAAACAAATAGATGAAAATCCGAAATATTAATTCCTATATGATAATCAATTAAGTTTAAAGTTTCTATAACAAATATATACCATAAAAATATTTTATGATATGTACAAAATCTAAAAACAATTGCAGATACATATATAAATACCCAGGGTAAAAAAGACATTCCACCAAGACAACTTAACAGCCATGTATCTATATCAAAATAAGCAAATAAAGTGTTGAAGAAATAACATAAAGCTCCTAATATTGGAATTAGCTTTAGTAATTTCAACAACACTTTATATAAAATCTTATTTAAGTTTTCCTCCTTTAGCATACTATCCTTTCTTTAGTCCTGCTTTCGGAGTTAGAGGCTTAGGCCTTCTTGTCTTTGTTTTTGTTTTTGCCATTTTCATCTTTTTTAGGCTAGCTCATAACTCTAAGCTAGCAGGTTAAATCAGTACATATTTGAGTAGTTAACTATATTACCGCAGTTTTAAGATCTTCAAGTTCTCTCTTTAAATTATCATTATCCAATCTTAAAGTGACAATTTCAATACGAAGTTCCTTGTTTTCCTATAGTGCAGTATCCAATCTTTCTTTATTGTCGTTACTTAACTTTTCATAAAACTCTAAAGATGCTTCCATATTACTTATTACTGAATTATCTACTTCACTATTATATTTCTTTCTTGCTAAAAACCATGATAACCAGCTTCCTGCTGTAGTAGAAACTACTCCAATTACTGCTATAATAATTTCAGTCATCGGATTAAGATTTTTTTAGTTTATACCATGTTATTGCGGCACCTCCTATTATAAATGCAGCACCTAACCACATTAATAACTTTTGATACCATTTAATTTTATTAACTTCTTTCACTTCAGTTTTTGTTATATATATCGGCGTTTCAATAGAGTCTTTCTGTATCATAGTATCAGTATGATTTAGATATTTATAAATGTACTTATACTTATATAAGTACAAGGTATCACCATTTACAAATCTGTCAATACTATCATGAACATATATACTGTCTATTTTTAATGTATTTATATATTCTGTTTTTACTTTTTCTATAGGAACTTCTTTCTCTATTATTTTAGTAGACCCACAAGCAACTAGAAAAACAAGAATAATTATTAATAAATATCTCATAGTTTGTTTTTTGTATACATTATCTAATGTAACGTTCCATTATATACATTAGGTTCCACAATAATTATATTGTCTTTATGGGTTACCATACTTCCGTTGCCTCCAAGGGGACTGCTAGACTTTCCTGTAGGAATTCCTTTAGATATGTTTTTAAATGTCATTTTAGATGCTTTAGTATTAAACATTGCAGTATTTAAGTTTTCACACTCAAAATCTATTGTACCTAAATAAACAGATCCGTCTTCATTTCCATTTTCAAAACATCTATTATAATAACAACACACCAGCTTTATACTTTGTTCATCAGACAAATAATTTTTAACATAAGTTATTCTAGGTAATGCTCCCTATAAATGTCCCCCTGCAGTATTTATTTTAATAGGAACTAAAGGTTGATCTGCATTACCATTAATACCGTCAGTAATAGTACTGCATAAAGGATCTATAATATTTCCTCCAAATCCTAACCAAAACAATTTATTATACTAGTTTCCGACATTACCCACTGCACGTATTACATAAAATATATGTCCAGATTCTGTGATTGTAAAATCAGGTTCAGAAACTAAAGTAGTATTACCATGTAATATAGAGGGCGTAATTGTAGCATCCCATTCTACTCCTGAAAAATCAGCTAGTTTCATTCCATCAAAAGTCTCAAAATCTTCAGTATGAACCAAATATATAGATCTCCAACAACCATCTGCAGAAAAATTTAATCTGTTTCTTGCGTAAGCCATAAAGTAATACAGCTCATTAAATTTGATTACTTTATTAGTGGGTATAACATGCATGTTATTGATAACAAGATCTAAATCTTTAGATGTCCAAGTTTTACCACCATCTATAGATTTATATAATGTTGTTATTTGGTCGCTTGTAAACTTTAGAGATATTATAACTTCGTTAAGCTCTTTATCTGTAAAATTAACACAGACGCAGTCTCCAAACATACTTGCAGCAGCATTGGGAACCTCATTATCATATATAAGTTCTTCAGTAGTATTTTCGTATATTTTATAAACTCGGTCTCTATAATTAGTTATAGAGTATAAAGTAGCTTTTTCCTGTCTTTCAAGTCTATACAAATACTGTTTATCATAGTATTGGTCTTCTCCTACTATATATTCCCAAGAAGGACTCCAAGGAGTTGTCTATTTAGTAGCATCAACTTTATTAAAATACTTTATATCTTCTTCAATCTTTTCATTAATACTATCAATATCTTCTGCTTGTTTTTCAACTTTAGAAGTAAGAGCCTTAATAGCAGTGTTTAGAGTATTTAATTTATTATCAGTATTTGTTTTCCAAACATTTAATTCCTATATGGCTGCTTTATTGTCTGAAATGTCTTTTTCAATAGTTTGAAAATGAAAAATAGTATCTTGAAGGATATTATCCTTAATTGTGCTAAGATTAACTCTTACATTTTTAGCATTCTACACTATTACTATAGAGTCCTCATCTTTAATAGAACTTTTTAAATCAAACTCTAAATCTTTAACTCCTTTAGAATTTAACCATTTTTCTATTTTCTCTAATTCTAATCTTCCTAAAAACATTATTCTACAGCTATTAATTGTATTTTTATTTTTCGACTACCATTATTAATAATACTACTAGTATCAGTCATTTTGGGAATGGTTACTTGCAAATATGCTTTAGTTCCAGCAGTTGCAACTCCTTCTGAGTTTTTCCAACTTGAAGTAATAACATCGCTTTTATATACGCGTTCTCTGTCCTAAGTAAGTACATCCCCCACTTCATGTTTACACCATATTACTATAGGTTCTAAAAAATAGTCTTGTATTCCTATATAAGGAGCACTATTCCAATAAATACTATACCCATTAAATTCTTTTATATCAGACTAGTAATCATACAAACCATTATTCAACATAGGTACCGCTACAGTTTTAGAACTTCCTACTTTTAGGTCTTTAAAAAAGTTTCTAATACCAAGAGTAAATACAGGCATTGTTAGTTGATCATATTTAGAAGCATAACTAGCACAATCTCTTTTTGATATATAATTCGCATTAATACCTTTTACCTCAGTTTCTAAAGATGATACACTATACACAAAGTCATCCATATTTCCTACAGGGGACCAGCTACCGTCTATATAATGGTAGATTATATCATTATCAGAATGTAACTCATAAGATTCTTCATCCTAATCGCTTTTTATTTTCTGTTTACCTGCTTTTATCCAAAGTACATTTGTTTGTTTGGGAGGATTGGCAGAATATATAATATTTTCGTACTTTATCATAATTAATCTATTAAGGTTACTATTACTTTATTCAAACTTGCATTTGCTTCAATTTCAGTCACACTATAAAACTCTACCTTAATCCTTTTTTGTATATGTTCTACACTACTACCAACATCAATAGTAGTTTCTGTAATATATGTAGGTCTTAATTCCTAACTATAATTAGTTTTAAAAGCAAAGTTTGTAGAAGTAAAATCTAACTTACAAGGAACTCCTGTTTGTGTATTACCACTTAAAGTATTTGTTATGATTATATATGGAACATGATAATAATAAATTGCTTTTCCCACAGCTTCCCATTTATTATTGCTGGTAATAGTGGGTGTTATAGCAATATCACGTGTGATGCTAACTGTATCCATAGAAAGTTCATGAAGGTTATCAATCTAAATTACAGGTATAGCCAAAGAAGACTCAGTGCCTTTATAAGTAGTAAAGGCGTCACTAAGCGCATTAACACTGTTATTAAGGGTAGTAACGGTATTATTTACAGTAGTAACAGTATTATTTACAGAAGTAATAGACTCTTTAATATTGTCCGTCTCACTTTGAAGAGTTACAATATCTTCTTTTATACCTGATATATAGTCAGCCGTATCATCCGCATTATTTACAGACCTCCAATTTCCGTCTACAAATTGATACAGTTTACTCCCAGGATATTCACTTTTATCCTCTTCAGGATTTTGTAAAGATTCAACGTATTTACCTGCTTTTATCCACAAAACATTATGTTCTTCAGGAGCTTTTTTTGAATATACTATATCTTTATATTTTATCATTTACTATTAGTATTAGTAGGTTTATTTATTTGCTTTAATTTAAGAGCCTCATCGGCTTTATTTTTACGTTTAGTTTCAGCTAATTTATCTTTTTCTAATTCCTATTTAGAATTAAACTATCTAATTTTTTCGTCAAGTTCAGCTTTTGCTTGTTCCGGATCTTCTTTATAGAAATTCTAATTAGCCATAGATTCAGCATTTATTTCTGCAACAAGTATTCTGGTTTCATTGTCTCTTTGATTTATGGAATCTTTAAGTTCCATTTCTGCCTATTTTTGCTGCGCTTCCTGCTGTATTTGTTGCTGTGCCAATTCTTGTTGCTGTTGCTATTGTTGCTATGCTCTCTATAACATGTCTTCTTCATTCTTTTGGACCATTCTTTGTTTCTCGGCTAATGAAGTACTATTGTATAATTTCATAATAGTAGAGAAGTTAAGTGTTTGATTCTATAGGGCTGCCTATGCTAGCATATCTAACTTTTGTTTAAGCTCCTGCATACCATCACTATTATCAACAACTAAACCATAGTCAGCTTCAGCAAACTCATCACCATCAATTTCAGTAACTTTCATAGTATTATCTGCTAATAAATACTAGAACTTCTTACTTCTTCCTTTAAGTGCAATTTTTGCAGTTTCTAAAAAGCATTCTAAAGCTCTTCTTTTAACATCGTCATGGACCATAAACAGCCATTCAGTAATATGAGAAGACTGTAAAGTAGCCCTTTCCACACCACCAACAGTTTCTCTATTACTAATCTAGCCTTCTCTTTGTCTAGAAATGCCTGCAACATCAGACATTTCCTACTTAATATACTCCAATAGATTTACATATTGCTATATGGTATTACCAACATCTGCGTTAAATGCTCCCTGTTGTGCATTATTTAAAGCCCCTGAAAGCTTTCCCATAGCTGCTCCTGAATTGCCTTCTTTAAAACTATCAGAAACAACAATACCAGAAGTTTTAGCAAAATACATCCACTTTTCTATATCCCATCCAGTAGGAACTTTGGCTAAATCTAGATTAATTAGAACACCCCAATTTCTAGCAAGTAGTTTATTAAGTCTGTCGTGTATAACATCATATAAGTAATTATATGATTTCATCTTATCAACTAAAGAAAATGGTTTTGAATCATTAAGATTATAAACAGATCCTACAATACCAAAATGGCATCTTGAAGGATTGGAGAGTCTATTATACTAAACTACCCTAGGACGCATATTTACATAAATATCTGTGCCTATTTTAGTTCCTTCCCAAGCTTCATTTATATAAAAAACTGTTTCTTCCTCACCCTCTTCTGTTTTTGTTATATAAGTTTCCGGATAAAAATTAAATACTTCTTCACCTGTTTCTGGATCATAAGATTTAACTTTTTTTATTTTTCTTCTAGATTTCCAATAAACTCTAAGAACCCTTATATTACCATTCATATCAAAAGGAAGAAGCGAATCATTAACTCCATCAAGTTCTCCTGTAATATTAGAAAAAAAATCAGTTTGGGAATTAAATGTTTCACCTAACATAGAACCATTTATAAATCCATATCTTTCATCTATATTATCCATAGAATCAGTAGATCCTTGCCCCAAATTGTCAGGCATTTCTTCTATATACTCTCTGTCCTTTTCTGACAATACATCATAATAAGTATCTATTATCTTCCCGGGGCTCCAATAATCCTCAAGTATTATAATATCTGCATCTTCTAATCTATTAGAATATCCAGATCTAAATGCGCGTATTTTTAAAGGGTTTATTCTTTCAATGACGGGTTCTCCACCAACAATATCACATTGATATATTTCTTCACCAACAGTCATTCCGTCCATAAATCCTTGGTTAAATATCAAAGGCATGTTAAGTTCCTTAACATAGTGGTGTAATAATGAATTGGCCCTTATTTCTCTCATATCTTGCCATTCTAGAGAAAAATAATCTCCCATCTATTGAATGCGTTGATTAAACTCTTCCTCAGAAGAGGAAGTATCCTAAACAGCTTTTTGAAGTTCCTAATATATTTGATCCCTTTTATTGTTTTCTATTTCAGATATAGAATTAGGATTTGTAATAACAACTCTATAATCAAATACTCTGGCAGATTCTTCGCCTCTCAGAACATCTAGTTTGCTATTCATGATAGGATAGTGTTGTATTTTATCAGGAATAAATCCAGCCTGAAGATGCTCGGGATTTAATATCATCATAAGGTCACTCATATGAAGTTTACCATTAATTAAATCATAATTAATCTTCTTATGAATAACACTGTTCCTAACAGGTGAATAGTTGAAAAATGTCTTAGAGTCTGCCCAATCACAATGAAGTTTACGCCATTTTTTATTCTTTTTATTAAATGGCAACTATTGTGGGGGTAATTTAACAAAATTACTCATATATCTTTCAACTTTAAATTTTATACAAAGGTATCATATAATAAACAAATACACAACATAATAATTATTTTATTAACTATTATAAAGTATTAAGTTTAAACTGTCTATAATTTTTTTCAAAGAATGGGTCTATCTCAAGTCCTTTAGGTTTTACCTAAGCTCTTCGCATATCCCCTTGATATAATATCATCTTTTCTTCTCTAAAGAGCATTAACTAAACTAATGACATCAATCTATCAACATTTATATCAGGGTTAAATAATATAAGTTCTTTTAGTAAAGCTCTATTTTTAATAAATGATAAATTAGGCACAGTATAAGAAACTTCATGACCATTCTATTCTTCATTTATAGTAACAGGCTTTAATAACCAATCTCTAATTAAAGTTAGTCCAAAGTTTTTAATAGGTACTGTTGCCTAAACTCCCTTACTAGAATTACCAAAATTAGAGGACTTTATCAACTATTTATTCCTTAAATATTCAGGTGTATCAGCCAACATGTACAAACTATTAGTTCTACTAAAGTAAGAAAATGTGTTCTTTTTATTACTTTCATAGAGTAATTGACAATTATAAAATAAACATATCTTTCTAGCTATCTCATTTAAATCATCTACAAACATAGGTCTGCCTGTGTACTCTGCAACTATTCTATCAGTCCATAGGTCCATTACAAACAAAGAACCTAAAGACATTGTATTAGATTCATCATTTTCATAATTATCTAGAGATGCTATATACCTATCCTATGGAATCTTACCTTGTACTTCCTAAGGCATTTCAAATATTTCTAAAGCTCCGGTACTTTTATTATCCTTTAATGGGAAGTCTCTAATAGGTTTATCATAACTAGGCTAGAACTCTACTTCATGTTTTTTATTAAATACAAGATTTCCTATATAAGTATCATCGTAGAAATTAGGGTTATTATCAATTTCATTTAATCTAGCTGTTAATTCTGTTATAGGAAATATATTGCCTTTAGCTCTCTGAATAGCTTCCTACGGTGTTATAGGAATTTCAGCAATACGTTTAGTAATAGCATTAATATTAGTTGAATTATATTTAACAAGATACCTATCTTTTAGTATTTGTACTAATGCCTTAATAACATCGCTATTACCATCTTTATCATAACAATCAGCCCTATTTAAATATCCAGGAAAAAAGTATGTAAACTATTTCCTTCCCTATCCCTCTTTATCATAAATATTATCAATCCCTAAAACATTGTAGCCTTTAGGATTATACATAAGTTCCTGCATAGAACTAAAGTCAGAGTCATTATCACCTGCTGTACCCCAAGCAGCAATAATTCCCCACACACTATCACCATCTTCTACAGAAGGCCTTAATACCTACCATAGATTTAATAACCTAGGGAACGTGCCACTCTCCTCGATTATATATAAAACTCCTCTAGAACCTCTAAGTTTAGATTCATCATCTTTAGAAGTAATACCCATAACACTATTTTCTGTACCCATTCTAACACCTGTTTCAACATCTAAATAGCCCATAGTCCATTGCATATTCTAAAGACTAGATGTTAATCTTCTAGAGGGAAATTGAGTATTACTAGCACAGAAATCTATATAATACTAAAACATGTCTAGAATCTAATTAGCCCCTTGTATATATTTTCTTTCAGATGCAGTTACGACACACTATACTTTCTTATTTACTTCGTAACCTTCTCCTAATATAAATCTTTTAGCTAACAAAGAAGCACCACAAAAAGACTTACCACAACCACGTCTTGATAGTTCCATATAATGATGTCCTCGATCTCTACACTATTGTAAAAAATGAAATTTATAATAGTGCCCTTCCCAAAATAATGGCATACCTACAGAACGTATTGTTTTACCTTTTGCATCTTTTTTTATAAGCTACATAGGGCAGTAGTTTAAAAAGAAATACATATCACCGGTAATCCACTCACCATCAGATGGCCTTACATACCCTTCATAGCATCTTCTAATTTCCTCTCTAATCCATTTACCAAATTCACTATTAGGATTAGCATTAGGTTTTAAATCTGTTAGTCTTCCTGTTTTCTAAAAATGTATTGCTGTGGGTCTAAAATAATCCGTATCTTCTAATATGTGGGGTTTTGTTATGTCAATAATGATTTTACCTTCTTCATCTCTAGGAAGATCTTTAGCATAGGGTCTATCAGCAGAAATTAGCTTTTTTATATAAGGAACATTATTAATATAATCAAAGAACTGCTCCTTAACTTCTTCATTCATAGAATCAAGCAGTTCCTAAGTTATACTAGTCTAGCATTTATTTAATCGAAAGTTCTCCATTTAATACCAGTTTTATTATTTCTTGTATTATATATAAATCAAACTTTTTCTAAAAACTCTCTAAGGAAGTGGTTGATACTTTATCTGTTTTAGTAAACCTTTCTATAAGCTCTCCTTTACTTTTAGTTATTTCATACAACTCCCCTGTGAAAGTCTTAATAATCTTCATTGTAGAATGTGTCTCCATAGTTTTTCTAACAACAAGATTTTTACCAACTGCTTTCCCTATAGTATTTATTACTTCATTAAAGGTTAAGTCCATCTTCAAATAACTTTTTTTCGCCCGAACCTCTCATTTTTCCTGAACTAACCATTTCAGTGGTAATGGCTTTTTCTGCATCTGCAAGGTCCTTAACTAATTGTGGAATCATTTTAATAGTAGAGGTTATACTATTTATAGTATAAATAGGCTTTCCTTTATCATCTGAGGCATTAAGATCAACATCTCTAAGGAATGTTCTAACCTTATCTACTGCAATACGAGTATCCTCAAGAAGAAGCGCAGAGGGAGATTTAAAGGACTCATAAAACTTCATAGCTTCTTGAACTTGTTTATCAGGTTTCCAATCCTTTAATCCTTCCCCCTCTATAACTGCTTTTGCCCTTTCTTTTGGGTCAATAATATATTGATAATCACTTCTAGGATCGCACATAAAATAAATATAAGCCAATTCCTAAAGTGCTTTATTTTTACCATTAGTTTTATCTCTAGACCATATTAATTTGAATGGCTTAAGCATTAGTGCTTCTTCCGAGATAACAACTTTATATGCATCATATTTAAACAACTTCATAAATAATAAATTAAAAAAGCCTCTCAACTGAGAGGCTTTGTCCTTTAAAGAATAATGTCTTTATTAGGATGGATAATTGAAGTATCTTCAGTTTCCTCCCATTCTTCTACTACAAATTCTATATCTCTGTCCTACAGTAGTAAACAGGGCTTATTATCAATTACAACAATATCAAATCTATATTCAATAACCGGATTGTCTGATATAATACCGTCTTTAAGACTGCCGTCTTTATGCTTTTTGATTGCAAATCTGTTTGGGTTTATTGAGACAAGATCTCCTACTTTAATGCCTCTAACAGAATCTCCAACAGCTAATACTTTTTGATACTCTTTTACAGTACCTGCTTTTTTTGTAACATCTATAATATTTCCTATTTTACCATCTTCCTCATATACATCCATAGTTGTAACAAGGGCAGTAAACATAGGTTTAATTTTTTTTACTATCAACATATGCTTTTATTCTTTTATATTTATCATAAGGGCAAGCTAACTTACCTAATGATGGAATATTAAAACTAGTAGTTAATTTAGAAAACTCTTCCTCTGATAAGTTTTCTTTTAAAGGTAACTCTTCTATGTGTTTTCTAATACATAGCCAAAAGGCTTTATAGGTTTTCTCCACCACATTTACTGGTAAATTTAACTCTTTTGCTATCTCTTCTATAGTCATTCTGTAAAATCAAATAACAGCATAAACTTAAAATTACCCTCGTCTTTTGTAATATTAGGTATGAATTTAGGATTTATTTTATCATCTATAATGATCTTCTTATCCCTAAGTTTAGACATTATAACCTGAAAATGAGAACTTGTAATACCACAATCTTCTCTTACAGCCTTTTTAATCTCCTCACTCATTAATACCCTATTAAGTAATTCCTCACTTGTAATATTGAGGCTTAATTGATACCTGTGTTTTACAAATGAGGAAATTACTTCAATCTCTCTATTTGTGAGATTATGAAAGGGCTTAAGAAACTCAAACCAATATTTAAAGAACTTTTCTTTTGTAGTGGGAATCCTAACAACATTGTTAATCTTCCCTAACATATTATTCTTCTGCTTGAGTTTCTTCTTTTACAGGAGTCATAATCTCAACAATCTCCTTAACACACTTATCTACAAATTCCTTATCAAAGCTAATTTCATTTTCAATTACCTTAAAAAGATAATCAAGACGCTTAAAAAGAGTAGTAGTGCTAAATTGTTGAAGTTTATTATATAATGCGTTATTATCCTGCTGGAGCTGATTTACAACTGCCTTAAGTTGTTCATACGTAAGCTCCTTTACTTCTTTATTATCTTCCATTGCTTACAAAGTATTATTTAAATATTTAAATCCGTATTTATTTTTATAAAGAGTTTCCCACTCTTTAATATTTAATTCTCCTGTATCTGTTCCACCACAGTTATCACAGTATACAAGATCATCTAAACCCATTCTAAGTATCCTTAAAGACAAGCATTTCTTACAGTATACAACAGGTTCCTCATCATACTTTGTGGGCTCTTTAAACTCTAAAGTATCAATTGGTTCCTCCATCTTTATAATATACTAGTATAAAACTACCATTCTCCTTGACTAAAGATACTATGTCTTCTCTTTTAACATTTAGGTTATTTGCTTTTACTACCAACTATCGAATATTAGTTGCAGATATAGCAGTCATAACCTTTCCATCTTTAACCATAGGTTCCATCATTTCTTTATTTTACCGCCTGAAGCCATCTTCATAGCATTGGCTCTTCTTTCTAATGCTGCTGCTTGTGCTTTAGCGGCCTTAATAGCAGCATTCTTTCTACTAGGACTATTCATAATTTCCTAGTATTGTGCTAATGTATGAGCATCACTTTCAGCTTGCCATTTTTTATCAATTTTCATCTTTTTACACTTATTTTATTAAGTTCATCATAGAAGTTTAATACAAACTATTCATTTTCTAGTGAGTGTATTTCTACGATTTTATCTATAAAGTTAAGATCATCCAATATAGCCAACATAGCATATTTAAGGTATTCAATACTAGGCTTATTAAAATTATCAAGAATAGTTTGTTCCATAATAAAAGTTTTAGTCGCCCCACTCAGACTTGCACTGAGACCAGAGGTTTTAGAGACCTACGTGCTAACTATTACACTATGGGGCAGTTAGTTAGATAACATATTTATATATTATTATATAAAAAGCAACTGCCAAAAACTATCCTACTATGCCCCCTGCTAATGTCATTAGAATATCCAATTCATCAAATTTGTTTCCATATTGCTTATCTTTAAATTCCATTCCTATAGCCAAGCCCAACACAAATAATATTGTGCCTATAAATCCTGCAGGTATTGCATAAAAGAAATGCTTATTTCTGTTGCTTTCTGTAAACCAACTCATAATATTAAATTTTTGTGGTTCTTAGTAGATTCGAACTACTATCTTTCCTTTCGGATGTAATACCATTATACTAAAGAACCAAAGCTCCCTCCTTCCATCTTCCCAGATTAAGGGAGGTTATTGTACAATTAACAACAATTAAACATCTTTCCACCGTGTGTCTCCCCAGAAAGATTCGAACTTTCAATATAGGATTAGAAATCCCAGGTTATATCCCTTTAACTATGGGGAGCTTAGTCAGAGTATTAAGATGTCACAAAATAAGGAATAATATTTTAATTATACAAATATTTTAACATTATTTAAGGAATTATTTTTTAATCGTAATTTATAATTATTAATTTTATACTAAAAAATTGTTTGTAACCTCTACTTTATTATCGTTATTGTTTATAGAATTTTCTGCTACTTCATTAAATAAGAATAATAAATCGTTATCACTGTATCTATCTAGATTTAAAGCTTTTAATTTATCTCTATTTTTCTCTAAATACTCCTTTGTTACCTTAAATTGTGGTGACAATTTATTATTAAATCTATACTGCATTAATCTTGCATACACTTCTTTACTAGAATCATAGTACTTATCCTGATAATTACTGTTGTTTATCCTTGTTTCTATAACTCGTTCTTGCGGAGCTGCATTCATAGCATGAGTTCTTTCATGTATGTTAACTCCATTATCAGGTATTCCTGCATATACTATATAATGCCCAGTATTATTCCAACTATTAGGAGCCATATATAAACCTCTTGTATCAAATGAACTACTAGGATTATTTGACAGTATTACTTGTGGAGCAGAAGCAGCATTATTTATTTCAGTATAAAATCCTTTATTCGTAGCTATTCTATCAGGGTTATTAAGTAGTAAATATTGCATAAAATCTGGCTGTATGTCTATATACTCTTTATCCCACCCATCTTTTCTTATATCCCCACGATTTTTATCTTTTGGCTTAGTTAAATAAGGTAGATTATCTATTTCAGAATCAATTATATTATTATATAATTGCCTCCTCCTGTTATTTAGCCAATTTGCTAAAAAATTAATTGCCTGTGGGTCGTCACTTTTAGGTATTACAGGATGTTTTATAGGAGTAATTATTTCTTTGTCTACTTCCCCACCTTCAGCAAACTTATTATAGGTTTCCCTAATACTACTCATATCTCTAAGACCACTCTGAACACCTAATCTTATTATAGTAGCCCTATCTCTCATTGGTAAATTTTCCCAAGCCATATATATACTAAAATTAAAGGGTATAAGGATTTAACCTTATACCCTTATATATTATTGAATATTTACAAAATCTATCATTAAAAATTCTTTATCAGTACCCTCTTTTATATTTCTTTTATTATTACATCTAGCATATATCCAGGGCCACCAATCGTCCAAATAAGTTCTTGTGTGTGGAGTACCTAAAGTATTATCAGATGAGTACTTACTTTCATAAGTAGGATCGTGTTTAAATTCATAAACTACTGCCCAAGACTCTTTATCAATACCTCCGCAAAACTTTACTCTGGGATATTTTTTTACTAGGATATCACAGTAATGCTGAAAGAGTTGTATATCCTCTTCATCTAATTTCCTTTCTAGGACTAATCTAACATAGCAGTTTCTTTTCTTATTAAGGAAGTCTAAGAATGTTTCTATATCTCCTTTATAGGCCATTAATCCATGCCTTATTTCTACATTAAAATTCCTATCAAAACTAATCCTGAAATCAAAAAATCTAATACCTAACTTATACTGTTCCTCTATAGATTTACTTTGACATCTTGCTATAAATCCAAAAGGATATAGATACCATTTCTTAGGGGGTAAATATGTTAGAGAATTGTGTGATGCTATGGTCATCTTATAATAAGATTTTTTGAAGTATATACTCCATTTATTATTACGCTAGGAAGTATTGTAACTGTATAATTATAATAATACCCGTCGCCATTACATATAGCATTTGGATTGGTTTCTGTAATATAGAATGCAACTCTTCCAGAGGAGGTATAATATGGATCAGAGCATTCTGTACTTATACTATAACCTCCAGAACTTTCTGTAAACTGATCAGATGTAGTTAAAGTTGCTTCAGTACTTAGTGCACCTATATTAAAATCTGGGCCTAAGTCATGAACTAAAAATGAATATTTATTACTAAATAATTCAGTCCTACTTAATATTAAATTTGGAGAAGTGTCTTTTTGGTAGTCTAAAAGATTTTTATAGGAATCATCATGATCTGGTACCCCTATATAAACACGTGCTGTAAGTTTTACCCCTTCAGGGAAATCATTATTTAATACGTGTATACCCTGATATATTCTAAAATTATCACCTTCTACATTGCCTGCCAGCATACTTGTATTAGTATCAACAAAAGGAAGATTTGAAGTGTCAGTACTTGGACTAACAGTTTTAAAGTAATCACCTGTTATAACAGTATATATATCATCTTTATCTATATAATAAACAGGATCAGTAATAGCAAAATTGGCTTTTGGGCTATCATCTCCAATACTATCAAGAACTTCCCAATACTTCAAATTATTCTTCTGCTCTTCAAGACTACCACCACCAGAGACAATAGTCTTACCATTTCTTTTACCTATAATATGTTTCATCTTTTACTTAATTTTAAGCATATTATTAGCGTTCCTATTAATCAACCTTTATTATAATAAAATTAGTTTATAGAGAGACCTGCCCCACTTTTCGCCAAATTGGGAGCCTGGCATAGGTAATTATAGCCCTTGGGGCGTTTATATAATATTAGTCTACCTCTCTTATCTCTAGCTTCCATTTACCTCTGCCCTACTACTAGTACCCTTTATTCTCCTAGGTTGGCTGGAAGACCCGCAGACTATAATTACCTCATCTCTAATACACTAAGGTGCTTAAAGGCTATGTGATTAACAGTACTTGACCGTTCACTTCTTATAAGAAGCACTGCAAAGTTACATAAAATATTTTTAAAAAACAAACTATTAATAAAATCCTAATAATACTATTAATGAAAAATGTTCAATGTTTAGAATATTAACACTTATTAAATTTCTTTTCTAGAGTAGTTAAAATATGTATATCACTGTTAATAATTTAATTTTTTATTTTTTATATTTGTAAGGATGTGGAGGGTAAAATAATAAAAATTTTTATACTTATAGGAATGAGGTATTTTAATTTTTTATATCTGTAAAATGGAGTATTCTAAGTTTATAAAAATAAAAGTTTTTTATTTGTAAAGATGGGGGCATTTTTAAATTTTTTATATATTTATATAAACGAGGTATTATTACCCACTCCTCCCCACCCCTGGCGAGCCAGGGGGATATCCCCCGGGGGGCTATATATCACAGTGGCCCCCACATGGCCCATACAGCCGAACATTGCTGCTATGGCCCAATTAATGCTTGCTAGTGTTCACTCAACTTCAGGAGTGAGGGAGCTGACCTATTCAGCCTTATAATTAACATGTTTCACAACGTATGTAGATAAAATTGGCCAACATTATTCATTCTCCCCATCTCCTCTTTAATACTAACCAAACCTTCACACTGGGAATATAGTCTATCTAGACTGGTTAAAGTGTATAAAAAAATGCGATATATGTGGACAATTAAAAATGGCTACGGCCTGCTACAAGGCTGTAGTAACGCTGAGACCTTAGATAAGGTCTTCACAAACATCCTACAAGAAATTAGGGAGCACTATATTGTGTGCTCCATATGGACAACCTTTAGTGACAGGTATCCTATAAGGATACCTTTCACGGCAACTTCACTCCTCGGCGAATACTTCGCCGGGGAGGTGGTATATGATAAGGCGGAAAACCGCCTCATCATATATGAGGACAAATATTCTGCCCCCTCTAAAGAGGTGGCAAAACGGTGGTGCGAGGGGCCCACAAAATTCAAAGAGTTGCTCTTATATTGGAGCAACTCTCCATTTAGGGCAGATGTCCAGATGGCATACAACCACACAGCTCTCTGTGTGGCATTCCTGGCCACGGGGGAAGTGGCCTCCTCATACGAGGAGGCGTGGAATATTGTTAGAAAGGCTGCTGAGCAGTCTTAACAATATCCCCAGGATGAGCTCAAGAGCGATTGAATAAAAGGCCCTACAAAGCCTTTTACTTCACTCTTGAGTTCACCAAAGGTAGGTGGCCTGTTGGGTTGCCAACACCCAACGTATGTAGATAAAATTGGCCAACATTATTCATTCTCCCCATCTCCTCTTTAATACTAACCAAACCTTCACACTGGGAATATAGTCTATCTAGACTGGTTAAAGTGTATAAAAAAATGTTATCCACTGTCAAAGAAACAGTAAAAAACATCTCATCAATAGTAATTCCTTCCTGGGTGCGCACCCCAAGAAGGGAACTAAAACCATTAATAAAAGCAGCGTTCGAACGCTGCAAGCTCCCACTCGGGTGGGACTCCCGTAAACCCCGCCTTCATATAAAGGTGGCGTACGAGAAAGGAGACCTCATCCAGGTAGACACCTGGATGTTTATCTGCAAATTCCGCCTAACAAAGGCGGGAATCAAAATAATCATAATAGGCTGCTGTATCAGCAGCTATTCCCTAACCCCATTTGATAAATGGGGTAGAATGGAAAATGAGGGCTACTTTATTTGGTAGCCTTCTCCACACCTATAGGGGGCAATAGGTGTGGGTTCCCCAACAAGAGGAACACCTTGACGTGGTGTTGGGGCTTTTCACTAAGTTCCTCTGATGGTCTAATTAGACCATTGTTGAGTTTGCAGGATACTCAACTTTAGACAAAACCTGCATTATATGTCCTTTGTTAATACATAATTGTATTAACAACTGTAGCCCTCAGTTTGCATATTGTATTATATATATGTAAACTTCTCTTTAGTTATGCATAGTTTCAGGTCATTCTTATCCATAGAATGGCTTGTTACTAATGCTGTATGTCTCGTTGATTTATTAACTCTTAACCTGTCTTAATCCTTGTTTTAGTGGAGGATGGTCTCGGAGTAATAAAAACTCCTGGGCATGAGTATAAACTGCCCATTTTATAATATGCCAACCCTAAAGAAAAACAGGGTTAGGGCAGCACGTTGGATGCGAGAAAACCTCCACGTGCCTTATGTCTTAGCACACAAAATTGCTAAGGCAGTTGCACGAGGTGGAGGTTGGTCGGACCCATACATAAAAAATCTCAATAATGAGATTATGGATGTAATGGGTCTTACTCTCGCTCCAAAAAACCTGTGGATTCCCATTTATGATGAAGATTATAATGGGAAAGATGTCCTAAGAGGTCACACATATACCTATCTAGATAGGAATGGTAACCTCTGGAAACCATGGGCATATTGGAGTGTTGTCCTAACCCCAGAAAATCTCTCTAACGATTATAGACACCCTCTATATCATTAGGGAGGACTTGAGTTATGCTTCTCAAGGTCATAGACAAAAAGCAAGAAGTTTTCACCTTGCAAAATAATGGGAGTTTTGTAAGGGCTTTCCTTAATAACAGAATAAAGCCAGGTTCCCATAATATTTAATTCGTAATATTATAATAATGTTAGCATTGTTACAATATAATGAAAGCGAGGTCTATAGCAGCAGCCTCTTTCTTAACAAAGAAGAGGCTAAACTGCAATTCGCCAAGCTCAAAGAAGAATTTGCCAAAGAAGAAGGCAATACCTTCGAAGAACTTGGTGAGGGCCATTTTACATGGTGTTCTTGGGACAACCTAGATCGCCAATATGTAAAATTGGTAGACCTCGGTCCCATTAATTCTTTATATTAATGGGAAAAACTTGAGTTATGCTTCTCAAGGTCATAGACAAAAAGCACAATATTAAAAAACTTATATCCCTATGAGTTTCTTTTATTAAAAGTTTTAGATTAGGGACCTTGTTTTAATCTCAGTTTCACACCACTATATTATATAGTGTGTTATAGTGGTGGCTTTATTAAAGTATATCACACACTACCACCAAAACATATACATCTATGGAAACATTTGATGTTATGTGCCTCCTAACAGTATTGCTTATAATAGCAATTCTGGGAGGCATTGTGTTCCTCCTAGAGGCCACCCCACTGTGGAAGAAGTTTCAAAACTTCATTCTCCACATATGGGGTGGAGAGGAAGACTAACTCACTCTCCTCTCTCCTCACCTCTACTCCTCATTCACTTAATTCTAACCAAAACCTCCCAGGTAGTAAGGGTGTATTCCCAAGCTTATAAAGCTGTTAAGACCTGTTCAAAAATCATGACAAAATTTAATTTTGCTTACAATCGTCTTCGTGAAGCCTACATGGCATTCACACACAGCCGTTCGTACAACTCCTTTCAGGCATGGTATAATGAGTGCCACTACATAGATTGGGTGTGGGAGTATTATGGGGGAATTTTCGAAAGGGCGGACTACTATAGTAGTCCGCAAAAAGAAAGAGCGCAGAGGGAGTGGGAGAGCTTCCTCCTAAGGACCGCTAAGATATTTGATATCTTAGCGGACTGCACAGACTGGCACGAATCTGTGCCGTACTTCTATAAGAACGGAGACCCAGAGGCGACTCTCCGTCAATTCTTCCCAGAACTGGAAGAAGCAGACAGAATAAAGAGGGAATCCTCTTTAGGGAAGGACTACTTCCCATTCTAATACTCCTAGAAAAAAACTAGTACCCCTAGAGTTTCTACATGAGTAGTTTTAAATAGGGGTTTCACTTAAATCCTATAAAACAATGAAAAAAGGATTTTATGAGTTCAAAGAAGAACTCCTTCAGCAAATAGATGCTGAAATAGAAAATGCACCTCAACAGTCAATAACTGTTGAGGAATTTGAGGAATACCTCAACATCCACAATAAAGTAACTAAGTGTGTTGACACCATAGGGCTACTAAAGCTAGCCCAAACCTTTTACAGGACACGCTTGTTTAGTGTTTGTAGTACCCCGGACTCCCCAACAACGTCTTCCATAGAGTACTATCTGGGGAAGCTCCAAGAAGTGAGGAGGGAGCTTTATGGATGAGAGGCTCTATGAGTTATTGTTGGATTTGACAATCCACATGGCTCAAAAGAGATTCGATTATAGAATCTCCAAAAGAGATCTCTCTACATGGGATCTCTATGAGATATATGAGGAGCTAGACCTCCTCTATAACATGAAACGCACTGAATGGCCTACATTAGTGCGCCTTTCAAAAAAGTACATTGTGTACTTATTAAACCAAGAAGGGACAGATAAACTGTTCTTTAAGTCCCTCCTGCAAAACCTAAAAGTATGAGCGAATACTGGGAAAGTCTCCAAAAGGATATCAAGGAGACCAAAGCAGCTGTGGAGGACCTCAACAAACATCTTGAGAAAATCCGCCGTCTAAAAAGAGCTACTCCACAAGAACACGTGGAGAAACAAGAGGAGTTAAAACAAATAGAGCGAGAGCTCTCTAATGACCTAGACTACTATGAGTTGAAACTCCAAGACCTCACAAAAGAAGAGTGTATGTACGAGTACTTCTGCTCTTAAAATCTGAGCAATTCACTTGGTGGGCTTAAATAGTATGGGCCCACCAAGGCTTTGTATAAGTCAACACATACTACCACATCTAAAACTTATAATACAATGGAAAAGTTTTCAGATGACCCTATTTGGGTAACAAAAGATGGAGTTAAACTCCATCTTTCTGAGATGTCAACCAGGCATCTCATTAACAGTTTAAACCTTCTAAGGATTAACTGTGGGTGGAGAGAGCGCTTTGTAGTTCCCATGCTTCGGGAACTTAAAAGGCGTAACATGTTATTTGACTGGTGGTTCTATAATCTCTAGTTAGCATAGAACTAATACCTTCCTAAGTTCTCAAGTTCTTAAAGGGAAGGTTCACTTAAAACGCATAACAACAATGGAAAACAAAACAAATGGAAGGTGTTTAGCTATCATAGATAGCATCACCTATAATCTTAGGATGCTAGTAGCCACACCAAATCATCCTAATGGAGGTGTATTCTATGTGTGGGCAGCAATACAAGCCCACTATCCATATGAGGTACACTTCATAACAGAGTACCAAGGGATGTACCTTGTAGATCCTCGGGTACTCTGCAAAGCAGATAGGAGTACCATAGATAATATGGAACTAGAGGCTAAAAGCCTTAGAATCGTAGTATACGATTCAAAAAAATAAAATAATATATAACACTCTAACTAAAGCTTGTAGGCTGCTCTAGTGTGGAACCTTCAAATAATTATGAACATACAGCGTTCCTTCACACTTCTTATCTACTCCATCCTGGCAAATAAGCCCCACACACTCTTTGCAGATAGCTTATATCCTGTTAGAGGGATGGCTTTTAAACAAGGAGGCCACCTCTATACCTCAAAGATACATCTGGGGTATATGTTCTACCTAAGCACTCCATACTCAAATGGTAGGTGCTTTGACCTGCTTGTAATAAGGCAGGGAGAGCAGGTTGATGAGCATTGGGGAATAACTCTACCCACATGCTATATGGAATCTATAATCAAATATCTGAAGCACTAACAACATAACACGTACAACTATGGAGTATATAGTCTTTCAAGCATCTCAAGAGTGGGAAAACAGATGCCTCACTGAAGAAATCAAGGCAAAACTTACAAAAGCAGGGTTTACTATAAGAGACGTAAACCATGAAGAACAAACCAGCTACATAACTCTCAACAGTTTGGAGGACCTTCACCTCCTGTATAAAACTGTAGGCAGATGTATCTTTCAACTTTATAGTATAATGATATATGATTCTTATATAGAGTAATATCATCATACCATATATAATAGTGCCCTTGAGGAGTAAAATCCTTGAGGGCATTATTTTTTTCTGCCCGCTTGCGCGTGCAAGTCACTCTTTCCCATGCATGGACGGCAAGGTTGCCAATGAGAGGTTCAACCACCGTCCACATTTTTTCACTTAAAACCTTATGGTGTATAGGCTAACCGTATACTATTATGTCTAAGTCAATTCTTAGCGGCAAAGTTTATGCAGGTTCTTGGAATCTCGACTCCACTGAAAACCTCAGCCAAGAGGAGCTCAACGCCTTCGAGAAGGCCACGGTGGTAGATTCCATGTATGGTCTCTCCTGCTGCTTCTTGATGCACAGCGGCGAGAAGATCTATGTCCCCATGGCCACCCAAAGTGGGGCCAAAGCAGGGGATGTCCTTGACTTGCACACCATGAAGAAACTCACCCTCTCCAAATCAGGAGAGGAAGATATTCTTCGCATCATGGAGGGATAATTAAACCCCTCCTTCCGCTCTACATACCCTCCTGGGAATTATTCCTGGGAGGGTATTTTTTTTCAGTCACCTCTCTCATCTAAGTTTCCATTACTATTTATTAATCTATATTAACATTAATTAATAGTAATAACATTACTTTATATTGGTATATTACCAATTATACCATACTTTTTATTGGTTTATTACCAATTTATACTATTGGTATGTTACCAATTTTATCACAACAACCTCACTATATGTGTGGGTTATGTTGTTGAATATCAGTGAGTTACAGATGTCCTCACTCCTCCCCACAGTTGGTGGTGCACCGAGTAACTTATAAAAAATCAAAAGGATAAGTTAAATTATAGCTTTTTTTACCCGCTATTAATTCTCCTCCTTTTTGGTTTTTTATTTGCACACCTTAAAATTTATATATAATTTTGTATAAAATAAGCCCTTATGATGGAATTGGTAGACATGAGAGACTTAAAATCTCTTGGCCATTATTGGCTGTGTGGGTTCGAGTCCCACTAGGGGTACAATTAACAGTATTAACTTAAAACTAAACAAAATGGAGTACATTTACAAGATGACTTTAGTGGCAGGTGGAACCACTATCTGTACAAGAAAAGTAAGAACAAAAGAAGAAGGTGAATTTCAAGCAAAAGAAATTCTAAAAAACAGACAAGATGTAGTAAAAGTGGAATACTATATCAAAGAAGGAGAAAAAAATAAATGTAATCCTTCGAAAGAAGAAAAAGTATATAACTACATACTCAAAACGTACTCACAGTTATACGAAACTCCCCTTAAAAAATACCCTAATGTATCTACATTAGCGGTTTTTGGTGCTACATCTAAAATAGTAGATGATATAGAGAGCTATCTTAATATATCTTTTAATGGAGATAGGACATCTTTAGAAGAAGGAGCTCTCTTCATACGCAAACATATAGAAGACCTCTATAATGCAATAGAAAAGTATAAAATGGACCTCTATAATGCCGACATAGTCGATATTATAGACACATATTAAATGACGTCCTACTTTCTTGTAGGAACATGTACTGTGTTACAGCAGTACTAAAAAAGTCCCAGAAGATGTTGGTGACAAAGCAACCTTCTTAAAATCTATCTGCTACATCGACACTTTGTCCGTATGAGATGTATGATAGAGGTTAGAGACAATTGGTACTCTAACAGACTATATAGTTTATGTGTTAAAACATTCTTATATTACCTATGTGAAAAGTGCATGGGGTTATAAGAAAGAAGTAAGTTCGCAACTTACTGTAGTCGCACTTCATTTTGTAATAATAGGTATATAGTTTAACTAAAGTAAAACACCATTACAGTCTATTTTTAGAGTGTTAGTTTGATTTTTTGTTGGCCATTGTTTTCAGTAATGGAGATATAGGTTCAAATCCTATTATACCTTCTATATAAGTATCGTTTTTAGATTGTTAAAACTAGTGGTACGTGAGTATAGCTAGTATATGGTCCTTTAGCTTAGTTGGTTAGAGCACCTGACTCATAATCAGGGAGTCGTAGGTTCAAGCCCTACAA
>ERZ808252.84-NODE-84-length-103011-cov-4.548545_pt1 | contig 103011 bp, 87 predicted proteins | sample MGYA00521242_ERZ808252 | MGnify/ENA primary metagenome ERZ808252 (study PRJEB31516, sample SAMN03275581) | gut metagenome | biome: mammalia-associated habitat; material: feces | host: Papio cynocephalus | place: Kenya | collected 2012-08-07 ...
AACATTGTTGCCTTTCATTCTCTTCCTTCCGGTTATTTGACAAACTTTTGCCATAACTATTTTTTATTTTTTAATTCTTACAACGGGCTGCAAATATCGTGATAATTTTCTGATTTCCAAAATGGTAACCTATAGAAATCTCATGAATCTGCGCCATCTGATATTATTAGGGAAACTCTTTCCCTTGTCTGTAGAGAGCCATATCAAGGCAGGTCTTCCGACTATGTGGTCCTCAGGAACAAAGCCCCAATACCGTGAGTCCAAAGAGTTGTGCCTATTGTCTCCCATCATAAAGTAATAGTCCTGCTTGAAGGTATACTCTCCGTCACGAAGCGCCTGCTGCAAGTCTGAATGCTCGTAAGCAGTAATAATTCGCTCGTAAAGCGGAAGGTTGTCTGCGGTAAGCTTTACCGTAGCGCCTTTTGCAGGTATCCAAAGGGGACCGAAGAAATCCCTTGTCCAGCCAGAATCTTCCGTATAGGGGAAAATCTCGCGAGACACGGCCGAGGCATCTCTTTCAAGATTGTCAGAAACCGCAGTCACATTCGGAAGAGACTTGACCTTCTCAAGCATCTCTGCAGTGAGAATCATGGCCGGGTAACCTGGCAATGAGGGGTCAAAATATATCTCCGATGGATTGAGTCCAAGTTGCTCCACAGTCTTGGAATTGATCCTTTGGCCGTTGGTCACGACCCTGTAGGACAACTGTACTCCTGGCCTGGCTTCCTCTTTTCGACCGTTTATCCATACCATACCATCTTTAACCTCAAGTGTATCTCCCGGTAGTGCAACGCACCTTTTCACGTAATGGTCCTTCTTATCTACAGGACGCACGACATAATCTCCGAGGGATGCTACCTTATCCTTTCCGAGTATCCTTACCAACGCATGATAATCTTCAACCGGGGCCTTTCTCAAAACGGTATCACCGTTCGGAAAGCCAAAGACAACACAATCGCCTCGGCGAACATTGTGAAATCCTTTCAACCGCCTATAATCATTCTGAATCAGAGTGGAATATGACTCTTTTCCAAAAATCTGATTGTGCGTAAAAGGAATGGTAAGAGGAGTCTGCGGAACACGAGGACCGTAAGCCAATTTGCTAACAAACAGATGGTCTCCGGTATAGAGGGTTCTCTCCATAGAAGATGAAGGAATCTTGAAGGCTTGAAAAAAGAAGATGTTCACGAAAGTAACGAAAATCACTGCGAAGATGATAGCATCGAGCCACTCGTTCCACGCACTATGCTTCTCTCCTTCCTTGTAACGTTTCTTCCAAAAATTCCAGCGTACTTTCTTCGTGATGAATATGTCAAAGATGACCACCAATCCGAAGATCCACCAGAAATTTCCGAGCCATATCACCCACGCAACATAGAGCAAAGCCCAAAAACCGAACTTTGTCCATCTGTTGCAGGTAAATTCCTTCAGGCTCACTTCAAACTATTTTACAGAGTTGATAATAGCTTCAAATGCCTGCGGATTGTTCATTGCAAGGTCAGCGAGAACTTTACGGTTAAGACCGATGTTCTGTGCGCTGAGCTTACCCATGAACTGAGAATAAGACATACCGTACTGACGAGCGGCAGCATTAATTCTCTGAATCCAAAGTGCACGGAAGTTGCGCTTCTTAGCCCTACGGTCGCGGTAAGCATAAGTCAAACCTTTCTCGTAGGTGTTTTTAGCTACTGTCCAAACATTCTTCCTTGAAAGGAAGTTACCGCGGGTTCTCTTGAGAATCTTCTTGCGGCGAGCCCTTGAGGCTACTGAGTTGACTGATCTTGGCATAATTCAATACTTTTAGAGAACCAACAATTCTTTAATCCTTGCAACATCAACCTTCTCAATGATTGCGAAATGATCAAGGTTTCTCTTGCGCTTCTTGGTCTTCTTGGTGAGGATGTGGCTGTGGTAAGCATGCTTCCTCTTAATCTTTCCCGATCCGGTAAGCGTGAAACGCTTTTTGGCACCGGAATTGGTTTTAAGCTTTGCCATTGTTTTAATAATTAATTGTTAATAAAATATATGATCTCCTACTTCTTTTTGTTAGGAGCAATCATCATCGTCATACGCTTGCCCTCAAGGATAGGCATATTTTCAGCGTGCCCAAACTCTTCAAGTTCCACGGCAAATCTCAGCAACTGTTTTTCGCCCTGGTCCTTGAACATTATGGAACGTCCCCTAAAGAAGATTGACGCCTTAACCTTAGAGCCTTCCTGAAGGAACTCCTTGGCATGCTTAAGTTTGAACATAAAGTCATGCTCGTCGGTGTTTGGCCCGAATCGAATCTCCTTTATCACCACCTTGGAGGCATTAGATTTCATCTCCTTAGCCTTCTTCTTGCGCTGATATAGGAACTTCTGATAATCGAGTATCTTACAAACCGGAGGATCAGCCTGCGCACTGATTTCTACCAGATCAAGTTCGAGTTCATCCGCTAATTGCAGTGCCTTGGCAATAGGATATACCCCAGGTTCAGGGACATTATCCCCCACAAGACGCACTTGACGTGCGGTAATCTGCTCGTTGATATTCAACTCATTCTCATCGCGCTTCTGCGCCTGACGAGGGTCCGGCTTACGTACACCGGGCTTGAAGCCCGCAGGCTTCGGTTTGTAAGGTAAAGCGATAGTATTATCCTCCCTAATTTTTAAGTTCCTCAGCTACAGCTGATTTAATATAATCTACAAACTGCTCCGCAGTCATAGAGCCCTGATCCACGCCCTCTCTACGGACGGAAACAGTGCCCTCTGCAAGCTCTTTCTCACCGACAATCGCGATAAGAGGCACCCTAAGCAGCGAAATTTCGCGAATGCGCTTGCCAAGTGTCTCATTACGAGAGTCAATGGAGGCGCGAATTTCGGAATTTTTCAGCAAATCACAAACTTTTTCTGCATAATCAGCATATTTTTCACTGATTGGCAGAATTTTCACCTGATCAGGAGAGAGCCAAATCGGCAGATGTCCGGCAGTATGCTCGAGCACGACAGCAGTAAATCTTTCTATAGAGCCGAACGGCGCACGGTGTATCATCACCGGTCTGCGCTTCGAGCCGTCAGCATCCACATACTCAAGCTGGAATCTCTCAGGAAGGTTATAATCCACCTGAATAGTACCGAGCTGCCACTGACGTCCGATGGCATCTTTCACCATGAAATCAAGCTTAGGACCATAGAACGCAGCCTCTCCGAGTTCCACCACAGTCTTAAGACCCTTCTTCTCCGCTGCTACCATGATAGCTTTCTCAGCCTTCTCCCAGTTCTCGTCAGAGCCGATATACTTGGTCTTGTTGGCAGGATCTCGGAGAGAAATCTGAGCCATGTACTCAGTCATATTCAGAGTCTTGAATACATAGAGAATAAGGTCAATTACCTTCTCAAACTCATCCTGAAGCTGGTCCGGACGGCAGAAAAGGTGAGCATCATCCTGGGTAAAACCACGGACACGTGTCAATCCATGAAGCTCTCCACTCTGCTCGTAACGATACACAGTACCGAATTCGGCAAAACGAAGCGGTAAGTCGCGGTATGAACGCGGAGAACTACGATAAATCTCGCAGTGATGAGGACAGTTCATAGGTTTAAGCATATATTCCTCACCCTCCTGTGGGGTCTTTATGAGCTGGAATGAATCCTTACCATATTTGGCAAGATGCCCTGAAGTAACATAAAGATCCTTATTTCCGATATGCGGTGTAACGACAGGAAGATATCCAAGTTCGCCCTGCTTCTTGCGAAGGAAATTCTCAAGGATGTTGCGCATGACAGCTCCACGAGGCAGCCATAAAGGAAGGCCAAGTCCCACGCGGCTAGAGAATGTGAAAAGTTCCATCTCCTTACCGAGTTTTCTATGATCACGCTTCTTAGCCTCTTCCAGCATGACAAGATACTCGTCAAGCATGCTCTTCTTAGGGAAAGACACGCCATAGATACGGGTCAGCTGCTCACGCTCCTGATCTCCTTTCCAGTACGCACCCGCTATAGCAGTAAGCTTTATGGCCTTAATATCATCCACATGCTTGATGTGCGGTCCACGGCAGAGATCAGTAAAATTACCATTCGTATAGAACGTGATAGTGCCATCTTCAAGGTCCTTGATCAACTCGCACTTATATTTGTCACCTTTCTCGGTAAAATACTTAAGCGCATCAGCTTTAGATACCTCTTTCCGCTCAAATGTCTCCTTGGACTTGGCGAGTTCCATCATTTTCTTCTCTACCTCACGCAAGTCAGCTTCGGTAATCTGCCCGTCTCCAAGGTCCACATCGTAGTAGAAGCCAGTTTCAACAGCAGGTCCAACACCAAATCTAACGCCAGGATACAACGCCTCAAGCGCTTCTGCCATGAGGTGAGCTGATGAATGCCAGAAAATCTTTTTGGTCTCAGCATCATCCCAAGGCCTAATTGTTCCGTCTGTTATAGCAATCGTCTGCATACTATTAATCATTTTAAGCTTACAAAGATACTAATAATTTCAGACAATATTTTATAATTGACGCATTTTTACTACATTTGTAAGACAATTAAACACAAAAGGATGAACGGCAACAACTCATTTTGGAATCAGGCAGCCAGGTCAGGTCTCGTACTTGGAGGAGTTTCCTCATTATATCTTGCACTAACGCATTTAATCGGCCTCATCAATCTTTCTGGATTGACAGCAATATTGGTTTTCATATTAAATGCCATACTCTGGATAGCCAAGTTTGCAGGATGCATCTATCTGATGATGCTCTTCATTTCAAGATACGGACAGAGCCAACCCGAGGATAGTAGCAAGAGCAGCCCCTCTGCATTCTCATACGGAGCATTGGTGTCTTTCCTGTCAGCACTCATTTATTCAGCCGTGCAGTTGGCATACACGACATATATTGTTCCAGATTATTACGAGACGATTTCAGAAGTATACAAAATGGCAATTGACCAGACGGCCCTGGAGCAAATAACATCTAAAATGCCTATTATAATGTTCTTCTCGAACTTAATATACTGCACATTGTTCGGAATAATCGTTACAGCCTTTGTGAACAAGAGGAGCGCATCCTCCAACCCATTCAAGAAGTAATATGGATATATCCGTTATCGTCCCCGCTTTCAACGAAAGGGAGTCTCTGCCGGAGTTATGCTCTCGCATCCATAACGTGATGCTTGAGCACGGATATTCATACGAGGTCATAATAGTTGACGATGGGAGCACCGACGGTTCATGGGACTGCATCTCTGATATTTCCAAGATAGACGACTCTGTGCACGGCATCAGGTTCAGACGCAATTACGGCAAGTCCGGCGCCTTGTACTGCGGGTTCAAAAGAGCTGAGGGAAACGTAGTGATAACCATGGACGCAGACCTCCAGGACTTCCCAGAGGAAATACCAGAGCTCTACAGGATGATCACCGAACAGGGGTACGATCTAGTATCCGGATGGAAGCAACACAGGCAGGACAATGCTCTCACCAAGAATCTTCCCTCCAAGCTTTACAATGCCACCGCAAGACGCATCACCGGAATCAAGCTCCACGACATGAACTGTGGACTGAAAGCCTACCGGAAAGAGGTGGTGAAAAATATAGAAGTCTACGGAGAAATGCACCGGTACATCCCCTATCTCGCCAAAAATGCGGGATTCACCAAGATAGGAGAGAAGCCTGTGCAGCACACCAAACGCAAATACGGTAAAAGCAAGTTTGGGATCGAGAGGTTCATCAACGGATTTCTTGACCTTCAGTCACTATGGTTCCTGAGCACTTTCGGCAAGAAGCCAATGCACTTCTTCGGATATAGTGGGCTCCTGATGTTCTTCATAGGGTTTGTGATGACTATATGCATAATTATTACCAAGCTTGTGCATCAATCCCAAGGAGTGAGATTCCGGCCAGTCACAGACCAGCCACTTTTCTACCTTGCACTGCTTGCCGTCATCCTCGGCGTAATGCTATTCCTTGCCGGCTTTATCGGAGAGATGATCGCCCGGTCTTCCGGAGAGCGCAACCAATACAGCATCCGCGAAGAAATATAACAGCCAGCCTATTCTTATGTCTAAGTATGGGCGGAACTGAACGGTAAAGAAAACGAAAAAGGATTGACTTGTTAGTCAACCCTTTTTTCGTGACGCCTGTAGGATTCAAACCTACGACCTTTTGATCCGTAGTCAAATGCTCTATTCAGCTGAGCTAAGGCGCCAATCATATACCGGCGAACCGGTATTATATTACTCTGCTACTTCCTTAGCGACGTTGCGCTTAGCCTCTTTAATGCGGGCTTTCTTACCTGCAAGGGCGCGGATGTAGAAGATACGTGCTCTACGCACTTTACCAACCTTATTGAGCTCAATCTTCTCTATAGCTGGTGACTCAAATGGGAAAATCCTCTCAACACCTACACCGTTAGAAATCTTACGGATGGTAAAAGTCCTCGTGTAAGGAGTAGCACCGCAAATCTGAATAACCACACCGCGAAAACTCTGAAGTCTGAACTTGTCACCTTCCTTGATTTTATAAGTAACAGTGATGGTATCACCTGCCTTAAATTCCGGGTATGAAGCAGCTTTATTTTCAGAGAAAGCCTGCTCAACAATCTTAATATAATCCATAAATCAAATTATGTATAAACCGCGCAGCGTCATCAAACCGTCTGAAGAGCGGCTGCGTTTGGGACTGCAAATATACAACTTATTTCTTAAACCGCAATAACTTCCATTAAGAAATCTTCATTATTTCTGAAAAAGAGGACGGCCTTATTTAGGCCGTCCTCAAACACTACTATTCTATACAGTGGTAATGACCACTACCAACCGACATTCTGTTTGATGTTAGGATTAACGGATGTCTCAGAGAAAGGATAAGGAACATTCTCGTTCTTTCCAGCCTTGAAACCATAGTTCTTATTATAAGAAGCCCATCTGATCTCAAGCTCGTGAGTTGCTGAGCCCTCGTTAATCTTGTCGTATGCTGTCGGAACAGACTTTCCGTTATTGGCAAGTACTGTGGCAGCATCGCCCCATCTTACAAGGTCAAAGAAACGGCTTCCCTCAAGGTAGAGCTCGAATCTCTTCTCATTCTTAACCTCATCCTTTGTAAGGGAAGAAGAGATATGAGCAGAGCCGGCACGACGCTGAACCTCCTGAAGGGCTGCCAAACCTTTTCCTGCATCGTCGCTACTCCATGCGCAAGCTTCTGCATAGAGAAGGAGTACCTCTGCGTAACGCATTACCACGTCATTCTGCTGAGTACGGTAAGAGTTATTGGCGATAAGATCAGACTTGAGAGGCACTCTCTTGTATGACCAGTAGCCAGCATTACCGAATACACCGGTCTTTGAAGTAATACCACGGGTGGCATCTGCATTCTTCTTCTCATTGGTATTCATCACGTTGTCATTATCGTATGACATATTGTAGATGAGATCGTCATAAGTAAGAATCCAAGCCTTACGACGGAATGAATTGATACCATCATTAGCAATGAGCGCATCTCCGAATTCCTTGGTAGGGTTAATACCACCCCAGCCAACCTGCTGGATGGTGTTTGTCGGGAGCTTGATATCTCTCCAGAAGCATGACTGATTGAACTGGAAATGCTCAAGTGCGTCAGAGAAATTAGGGTCATTGCCAGGGTTGTTGACGTAGTTGAACTCGAAAATCTTCTCCTTGTTGCCATCGCCTGCCATGTGGAAAAGGTCATGCATTTCTGCACCTGGGACAAGTTCATACTTGCCGGACTCTATAACGGCTCCGAGAGACTTCTTGGCAGCAGTATAGTCACCCTTGAACACTTCGGCTTTACCCTTGAAGGCAAGTGCAGCCTCTTTAGTAAATCTGATTGCAAGTTTGGAATCATTCAGATCAGACTTTGATGGAAGATACTTGGACGCGGTGTCAAACTCGTTGATAACCCAGTCAAGAAGTTCTGCACGAGGGGTATTAGCTGGTTTGTCAGAACCTACAAGGACATGATCCACAAGCGGAGCGTCACCCCAGAGGCAGTACAGTTTGAAATGTGCATATGCACGAAGACAACTTGCTTCAGCTACAGCTCTATTGATAACCTCATTGTCACCGTACTGGAAGTGATCAGTAACGAGATTGCAAGCATAGATCATTTGATAAAAAGCATAGTAGAGATTACCTACAACAGTGTTGTTGGAGGTATAAGAGTCACGATACTCGTTAATCTCAAGACCGAAGACATGGTCATCCTTGTTACCAGAAGCATAATAAATATCGTCTGAAGGGGCATTCTCGAGAACGAAGAGAGGCGGAGCAATACACCAGCTCACATCGAATCCGGAGCCCAAGTCATAGCATTTCTTAGATGCCTTGTAAGCAGTGATAACAGCAGACTCAGCATCCTCCGGAGTCTTGTAGAAGTTGTCCATATCAATGACTCCCTTCTGAGGCTCGTTGAGACGGTCAGGGTTACAAGCTACGGATGCTAGCGCTGCAACAACAAGAAGACCTGAAATATATTTTTTCATATTTGAATGCATTTATTTACTAGAATGAAAGATTGAAGCCAAAGACAAACTTTCTTGATGTAGGGAATGAGCCCTTGTCAAATCCAATACCGTTTGCAGCGCCCGTTGAGGCCATTTCCGGATCGAATCCTGGATACTTGGTAAATGTGAAGAAATCATCCAGAGAAGCGAACACACGAAGACTGCTGATGCTGACCTTTTTAAGAAGGTCCTGTGGCAGGGTATATCCAAGCTGAATCTGCTTAATCTTGAAGTAAGAGCCGTTGAAGAGGTTTGCAGTAGAGCTCCAGAACTTGACATTGGTAGCGATGTTGGCTACTGAAGGCATTGAAGCACCCTTGTTCTCAGGAGTCCAACGGTTGTCAAAGAAGTACTTCAAGGAGTTGATACGTGGATGTTCGGTACGGTACACGCAAGAGTAGATATCGTTTCCGGCAGCACCGCTTCCGAAGAGGGTGAAGTCGAAGTTCTTATATCCAAGGTTGATGGTAATACCATAAGTTAAGTCAGGAATACCACTTCCTACCATATCCATATCATCGGAGTTAATGACACCGTTCTGATCCTTATCGGTAAAGATAGGCTCACCAGTCTCAGGATTAACTCCTTCGTAATTGTAGCCTCTCATGTACCATACTGGATAACCTTCCTCGAAGTAAGTAATGAGTTCATAGTTAGAGAAGTATGCACCCTTAACACGGCCTACGGTCGGATCGAGGTATGTAACCTTGTTCTTAAGGGTAGCCATATTGGCGTTGATGCTGTATGAGAAGTCTCCAATCTGGTCACGCCAGCCGAGTTCAATTTCAAGACCACTATTGTCTACATTACCAGCATTGATAGTAGTGGAACCGATACCCACCTCTGCCGCAGGCTTGATAGGCACGAGAAGATCTTTTGTCTTCTTCATGTAGTAATCCATAGCAAATGTGAGCCTGTTGTTGAAGAATCTCGTATCGAGACCGAGGTCAATCTGCTCTGATGTCTCCCATGTGAGGTCAGGGTTGGCAAGGCCTGAAGGCTTGGAACCTGTCACATAAGTAGGATCAGTCACATCATACTGATATTTCTGACTATTGAGGCTAATGGTAGTCGCATAAGGGTATCCGCTAAGTACTGAAATATTACCATTACGGCCCCATGAAGCACGAAGTTTGATCTGGTTTACGACATTCCTATCCACATTGTCCTTGAAGAAAGGCTCGTTAGAAACAGTCCATCCAGCTGAGAATGAAGGGAAGTAACCCCAACGGTTCTGAAGAGAGAGCTTCGATGAATCAAATGCATCAGCGCGGAAGTTGGCCTGAAGATTATAACGTCCATCGTAGTTCCATGCAAGACGTCCAAAGTATGCAAGGCTCGCAGATCTTGATGGCTGCCCGCCTGAAAGGGTCTTGGTGGCAGATGCATTAGCAAAACTGATGTAGTGGAAGTTCGGCTCATATCCGGTAAGAGGATCTGTACCAGAGATAGTACCTCCGTTGCTAAAACGCTTATTCTCAATAAATGACATACCGACCATGGCTGAAAGGTTGTGCTTTCCGAAGGTCTTGTCGTAGTTAGCAAAGTTCTCCCACTGGTAGTAATAGTTATTGGAAGTAGTTGAACTTACTGAATAAGTATCTGAGTATGCCTTAGCATTGGCATAGTAAGGATCTTCATAACTTGAAGTATAGCTCTGTCCGAGTCTGAAGCCAAAACGTGAGGTAATTACGAGTCCCTTTATAGGGGTAAGGTTGGCATACAAAGAGCCACGAACATTGATACCCTGACGAGAGTTGTCAGTTCTATCCCTGAAGATGAGTGGGTTGGCTGCATCATTCTCGATAAGCTTGGATACTGCATAGTATTTTCCTTCCTCGTTCTTATATACCTTGACGCCTCTTGCAAGTGCATTCTTCATGCCAAGCGTAATATCGTCATCGTTCTCGTAATATACAGGAGTAAGAGGGTCCATGATGGAGGCGCCGAGCACAGCCGAGCCAGAATACTCTGAGTGCTCACCCACTGACTGGGTATTGTAGTGCTCAAAAGAAGTGTTAGTACCTACTGAGAGCCATTTCTTAATCTTGTACTCAGCATTAATCTGAGCGGTAAGTCTCTTGTAGTAGTCCTTGTCTCCACGGACAATACCGTCATTATCAAAATTAGAGAGTGAGACATAGAACTTGCCCTTATCATTACTACCCTGAACACCTACAGTATGACGCTTAGTCCAGCTGGTTCCAAACAGAGCGTCTGCCCAATTGGTATCTGTCTTTCCATCATATCCATATATATTAACAAGGTCGTCATAAGTAAAGCTACCAGCTTCCTCCTGCCACTGGATATACTCAGCAGCGTTCATGACTTCGGCTTTCTTTCCAAGAGAGTTGAGGGTCATCTGCATATTGTAGAATACCTGTCCGTCCTTTGCCTTTCCGGCCTTAGTGGTAACGAGTACAACACCATTACCAGCCTCTGCTCCATAGATAGCTGCAGAAGCCGCATCCTTGAGGACCTCGATATTCTCAATCATCTGTGGATCAAGGTACTGGATATTATCCACCTTAAGACCATCCACAATGAGAAGCGGTCCAATGTTGCCAGAGTTGGAAGAGTATCCACGAACGCGGATGTTTGACTCTGAACCAGGGGCACCAGATGAACTTAGAATGGTAACACCAGCGGCTTTTCCCTGGAGGGCAGCAGCAGCATCGCTTGAAGAACGGTTATTGAGGTCCTCTGCGCGAACTGAAGCTACAGAACCAGTAAGATCGCTCTTCTTTTGTACACCGTACCCAATAACGACCGTCTCTTCGATGACGTTGTTGGATGCAAGCTTGACGTTAATCTCAGATTGGGTTCCGACAGCCACTACCTGATTGTCGTAACCTATGCAAGAAAACTCGAGGGACGCACCAGCAGGGACGCTGAGTACAAATTTACCATCGAGATCAGTAGTAGTACCGATGGTACGCTGTCCTACGACAACGACACCGGCTCCAATAACAGGAAGTCCACTATCGTCAATTACGACACCGCTCACCTGGCGGTTCTGCGCAAAGACAACAGTAGAGCAAAAAATAGAAGTGAGGAGTACCGCAAGGATACTCATAACCTTTTTTGAAACTGTTCTGAGCATATTTGGTTATTAATTGATATAACGCACAAAATTATGAACAATAGCACATACAAAGCCCTATTTCACGTTTCAACAATACTCATACAGATACCCAAAAGGCTCTATGACGTTACAAAATTTATTGAATTATTCACATCGCGCCTTTCTGAACGACTGCAAGACAGATTCAGAGCCCTCTTCACAGAGAAAGGGTCCCGCGAAGCAGAACGCCACCGGGACCCAAGGTAATACGAAACAAACCAACTAACGGTATCGCTATTTCTCCTTGGCAGCACGAGCGCGCCACAAGGAGGTCATATCTTCAAGTGTTTTTCCCTTGGTCTCAGGGACAAGCTTCCACACGAAGACAGCAGCAAGAACACACATCGCACAGTACAGTCCGTACGTAAATGCAGGACTCCAGTCGTACATAGGCACGAATGTAGAACTTACGATGAAGTTTGATATCCACTGGAACGCAACGGCAATGGCCACTGCCGCACCACGGATAGTATTAGGGAATATTTCGGAGATAAGAACCCAGCATATCGGGCCCCAACTGAACATGAACGATGCGGAATAAACCATGATGCTGATTACGCCTATCACGCCAGGAAGGGACGGAAGTACTGCCGCAAGTGCTACACCAAGAGCGCCGACAGCCATTCCTAAAGACCCTGTTATAAGCAGAGGCTTTCGTCCTATCTTCTCCACTGTAAATATAGCCACGAGTGTAAACGTAATGTTCACAACACCCATGAGAACAGTCTGAGTCATCGGATTGCCCATGCCCATGGATTCAAAGATTCGCGGAGCATAGTAAAGTACGGCATTGATTCCGACTATCTGTTGGAATACGCTGAGCATGATGCCCACAAATATCACCAAAGCCCCGTAAGCAAAAAGCTTCTCTTTCTTTACAGAGACGGTACTCTTTATCTCAGAGAGAGTTTCCTTGGCCGCAGAAGCACCATTGATTCTTGTAAGCACTGCAAGAGCCTTGTCATCCTTGCCTATCATGGCAAGATAGCGAGGGGTCTCAGGGACGCACAGGATAAGAAGGGTAAAGAGAGCAGCCGGAACACACTCGGAACCGAACATTAGTCTCCACCCAGTAGTAATGCTCCAGTTGCCGTCCTGTGCAAGAGCATCAACATTGACGATGCGGTTGATACCCTCTGCAAGAGACTCCATCTTCGGAGCGATGTGGTCACCGAGAATCACGAGATTCACAAAATAGACTACGAGCTGTCCGAAGATAATGGCAAACTGGTTCCATGATACCAACGATCCTCTTTTATCGGCTGGAGCGACCTCCGCGATATACATAGGACAGATAGCTGACGCCATACCAACTCCAATACCACCAAGGACGCGGTAGAGATTAAAAGCTATCCACAGAGAGAAAGAGGCCTCTCCCTTAGGGAAGAACAAAAATTCAGGATAATATGATCCGGCCGCACTTAGGAAGAAGCAGACTCCAGCGATGAAGAGACTCTTCTTTCTTCCGAACTTTCCGGCCATAAGGCCCGAAATTGCACTACCGATGATGCATCCGATAAGAGCACTCGAAGAGGTGATTCCATGAAGGAAACTTGTGTATGTAAAATCTCCAGCACCCATAAAGAATGCCTGAAGTCCACGCTCTGCACCGGAAATGACGGCTGTGTCATATCCAAATAGCAGTCCACCGAGCACCGCCACAAGGACAATGCCGAACAGATATGTCTTTGAACCTTTCTCCTGCATAATCCTAAAGGTTCTTTAGTGCATTTGCCACCTCCCGTTTCCAGTTGCCATACGCAACTTCAAGAGAGTCTTTCCAGTCAGCAGCCGGCTCTATCACATCAAGTCTCTCAAGTGTAGAGAATGCCTCATCCGCGGACTTGTAGATACCAGCACCAAGTGCGGCACCACGTGCAGCACCAAGAGAGCCATCAGTGTCGAATAGTTCGATACGTGCGCCACAAAGAGTAGCGAGAGTGCTGCGGAAAAGCGGGCTAAGGAACATATTGGCCTTACCAGCGCGAATCACATTCGGACGGAGCCCGAGATTCTTCATAATATCAATTCCATATCTGAAGGAGAATGCGATACCCTCTTGTACAGCACGGAGAATATGTGCACGTGAATGGCGGACAAGATCTATTCCGGCAAGCTTGGCGCCGACATTCTTATTGGCGAGCACTCTCTCTGCCCCATTTCCAAAAGGAAGTACAAGCAGTCCGTCACATCCAACAGGAGCAGTGGCTGCAAGTTCGTTCATTTCGGGATAGCTCATATCGAAAGCCACATTCTTGTGTGCCCATGAATTCATGATGCCAGTGCCATTGATACAAAGGAGAACTCCCATGCAAGGATTATCGGAACCCGTGACATGTAGGAAGGTATTGACCCTTGACTGCGGATCCGCTTTAGGCACATCGGTAACACCATAAACCACGCCACTAGTTCCACCAGTAGCAGCAATCTCACCTGGCTTAAGTACATCAAGGGAGAACGCATTGTTCGGTTGGTCTCCAGCCCTATAAGAAACAGGTGTGCCAGCAGGTATTCCAAGTAGTGATTCTATCTCAAGAGTCGTGCGGGCCTGAACACCTACAGCTGGAACAATCTCAGCGAACTTGTCCTTCTCAATGCCGTAGTAATCAGCCACGAAATCAGCCCTCGAGTTGTTTTTGAAATCCCAAAGAATACCCTCAGAAAGACCAGTAGCGGTAGTAGTTACCTCACCAGTAAGGAGATACGCAATATAGTCGCCAGGGAGCATGAACTTCCAAATGCGTTCATAAACCTGAGGTTCATTTTTCTTCACCCACGCAAGTTTGGATGCGGTAAAGTTTCCTGGAGAATTAAGAAGTCTGGACATACAAGTCTCATATCCGATGCCCTCAAGCGCAGAATCGCCAATCTCCACAGCGCGAGAATCACACCAGATGATGGAATTACGTACAGGCTTAAAATTCTTATCTATGGCAACGAGTCCGTGCATCTGATAGGAAATACCAATAGCGGCAACCTTGGACATATCATATTTGGTAGCCATATCTTTAACGCCTTCGCAAAGATACTTCCACCAAGACTGAGGGTCTTGTTCGGCCCAGCCTTTTCGTTCCGCGATAATAGGAGCCTCCACCTTCGGATTAGTGGAAGAGCACACACATTTGCCGCTTTCTATGTCGAGCAGCGCGACTTTTACAGATGATGATCCGACATCAATTCCTAATGAAAACATTTCTTTTTAGTGTTTGGTTTTCAAAATTAACAAAAAAACCTTAAATTTGCATCAGATGACGCGCCAAATGCGGGATTAGCACATCGGTAGTGCATTGGCTTCCCAAGCCAAGGAGGCGGGTCCGACTCCCGTATCCCGCTCATATTCAAAATGGAAGGATGTTCTATGGCATCCTTCCATTTTTATCTATTTGTTAATGGCCTTCGCCAGCTCCTCGCAGGCAATAGACAGGCTTACATAGTCAGGCACACTCCTGGTGCAGCACTCATTCTCTCCCCAGTGGAAAGGATAATCATCCTTGTTCTCCATAAAGTCAGGAGAAAGAAGCAGAAGGCCAGGAACAATACCACCAGGAATCACCGTATAGTCTGCACGGTTGTTGCCGTATGCCACTTTCTTGGTATTCACACCCACTGAGTTGATGAAGGAAACATTGGAATACGGATGGCAGCCATAGACGAAATTGAGTCCGCGGAACACTAGTTCAGGATCAATCATCTCAGGGAAATTCTTCCAGATAAGATAGTTGGTGTACGACCATGAGATAATCTGCTCATTGCCACCCCAGCCGTTACCAGAGATAGGCACACCATACGGAGTGCTGGCAGCAGCCTCATTAACCCTTTCTACATAAGACGGAAGAGCCGCTTTAAGTTTGGCCTTAAATGCCTCATCCATATATGGAAGCACCTCCAGAGCAAGAGCCGGTCTGGTTGCGGCCTGCTCAATAAGAGAGGATTCAAAATATTTCTTATAGGACTTGTCTCCGGTCGTAATCCACAGCTGAAGCGCAGCGGAAGAACGGGTGTCTCCAAAACCCCAAAAGCCATTGCCGCGACGAGAATTCTTTGCCGGATCGGCATCCTTATAATACTTGTTCCAAATAAACTTGGCATTCTTCAGACAGCGCTCGGCTTCCTGTGGGTAATATGGCTTGAGAACCCTGGCAGCACTTGCGAGTGCCGCAGCGGTAGGCATTGTACCAGCAGCCGAGAAATTCTCTGTAAACACAAGTCTGTCATCCAGGGTACCAGAGTAGTGTCCATCATTCTCGTATGGCTTCATGGCAGGATTGTAAATATATCCGTCAGTGATAGTCGAGCCGTCGCCGAGGTGATGGTACTGGTAGAGATTACCCTGAACAATACCCTGACATACGAAGCCGATGTTCTCCACTTGCGCATTTACATTCAATGCTCCATGAAGAATCTGTTGGATTACGTCCGGGGTACCGTCTGGACGATGAATATCCACGAACTGTGTCTGTTGGTCAATATAGGTCTCGTCACGCTCCGGAGCAAATGTCTCCCAAAGCGTCGCAAGATCTTGAGTCATGCCAACCACAGTACCTCCCTGGACATCAAAGTCACCCGCATCATACCATGCGCCAACGGCAAGGTTAGGGATATGTTCAAGCGGCTTGTATTTAGTCTTGGTGCTCGGACCTTGACGATAGCCGTCAAACTGCTCATAATTAAGCGGTGCCATGAGGGCATCATCCTTGTGGGAGTTACCATGCCATGTGCGGTATCCTTCATTGACTTCCATGTGGTCCATCTGGACAGGAAGCCATACATCCATGGTAGTATGCCACTTTCCGTCATACACATCACTGCTAATAGGGAAACTATTGGTAGTAACCTTTCCGTACTGGATGCAATAGATACCAGGCTCAATGATTTCAGAAAAATCAATCTGTGCGTAATTGTATCTATGATAGTATATTCCCCAGACATTTACTTTGGCATCGAGGACCTTTTCCTTGTGTCCGTTGTCGTCTATCTTCAGGATGGAAGCAGTAGGAAGCACAGTGTCATTACGGTCAAGTTCCACCACAGCCACCTTTTTCTGTGCTGGAGTATATCCTATCTGCGAAAAGCCAACATTAGGTTCACGAACCCAGCGGGGATCATAAGCAGTCTCAATATACCAGCTTGCAACCTCTCCCGTCTTGCCAGCTGGAAGTATGGTGCGAGCCACGAACATGCCATTCTGCGCAAGGTTACGGCCATCAAAGAGTTTGATGTCGCTGTCGGATGCCACAGAAACCATAAGGTCATCCCTCTCCGGAGCCATCACGAGTTTGTGTCCTACCGCCATCGGCTGCACCTCAATATACTCTTTCCTACCTCTGTCATCAAAAGTCGACAAACCATAGAACTGAGGGACCCTATCACTATAAGGGCGCATCCTCGTGTCGCCAGCAGGGTGATGAGGAAGAATCTGAGGTCTGCCATCCATCATGAAGTTGGTACCAAAATAAGATGCAGGGAAGAATTCCAGATTAAGACCGGCCTTGCCCTCTAGTGCAGAAGGGACAGGTTTGTCAAGAACAACGCTCACAACCACACCGTTACCCTGCGGACTAACCTTAATAACAGAGGTAAAGTCATAATCAGCATAGCTCAATGTGGTAGAAATGGTGGAAGTACTCTTATCCACAGTCCTATTCACAACTTCAGGATATACATCCCACTGCTCTGGGGCATCCGTGAGACGGATTCCACCTCCGGTAGCGACGCGAACACCACGAAGAATCATCTCCACTCCGGCCTTCTTCTCATCAGCGAAAATACCCGCATACTGATTGTTATAAACGAGCACATTCGCGCCCCTTGTCTCGAAATACTCAAGGTCATTGAGATGGAATGTCTGCGCAGATGCTGTCGTTACCAGAGACAAAGATAACACAAACGCAGCTACAGATTGAATTTTTCTCATTATAAGGAAATTATATTAATCAAGTAGTGTCTGGTGGAAATAGTCAAAATCCGCATATCCGCCATTATCAGATACTGAATAACAGTATAACGCAGTTCTATAACCTGTAAAATAGTCCAATGTAAAACGCATCTTCAGCGAGTAATCGTCGATACTGGTCCAATTCTCTCCATCGAACGAGTATGACACACGAGCTGTATCAGCTTCATCTTCAGAGCCTTCTGCTGGAGTAAAGCAATAGTCAATACGGAGCCATACATCATCTCCGTTCATAGGGATCGCATAGACTTCCTTGTCCTTTTCCATTCTGCTATTCTCCCTAAGAACAAGCTCTTTAGCATCGTCAGTCACCTCCACGCCTAAACATAGATTACTGCTCTGAAAAGCTGATATACCCGCCCTTGCTCCAGGATTAAGCCCCGAAACGTCAAGCTTCACCTCAACGCGACTTCTCGGACCAACCGTACGCTGGGTTAAAGTATTTCGAGCATCGGCAATACCCGTAACTGGCTCCCCAGCATAAATACGCATCCAGCCACTCCTCTCCGTCAGAGACCACTGTGCATCCACAGGCTTATGGTTCCACTGCCAAACAAGGGCAAGTTTATCCGAAGAAAACTCATCATTATCCCATACATAATCCTTACCATAAGGAGCAAGTGCAACTGTCACTTCCTCCATCGGAACGGTATTGTCACCCATAATAGGCCAGCCGTCCACCCACTCAACAGGCTGGATAGTAGGAATCCTTCCAACAGCACCATGATCCTGGAACATGATGGCATACCAGTCTCCGGCAGGAGTGTCAACTATGGCACCCTGAGCGATACCATCACCACGACCTCCAAGCGTTCCCTGGAGCACGACCTTACTTTCATACTCTCCGAGCAATTCACGGCTGCGCCAGCAAGTTTCAGTGCGGACTCCACCAGCAGGCCAATCAATCTCAAGAACATAATACCAGTCTCCTATATGATATATATGAGCGCCTTCCGCACGCAGTATATAACCTTCTTTAGGAGAACTAATAAGGATTTGGTCCACACCACCTTCCTTGATGGCAGACGCATCCGGTTCAAGCTCAGTAATATGCAGATCACCGTTACCCCATACTACATACAAGCGACCGTTGTCGAAAAGCATGGAAGCATCGTGCATCGGTCTTTCAATGACATTTCTTTTCCAAGTGCCGTTCTCAATATCATCTGTAGTGTAGATATAAGTCTTTCTCTGGTCATTTGCTATAAAAAAGGCATAGTAAAGGCCGTTCTCATAGCGAAGAGAAGTAGCCCACTGGCCTTTTCCATAAGCATTACGACCATTTCTCAGATTATACACATCATCATCCTCAAGACAATCATACACATAGTTGACTATGCTCCAGTGCACAAGGTCCCGAGAATGCATAATGGGAGCGCCAGGGCAATAATACATTGTCGTGCTCACCATATAATAGTCATCCCCGACACGAATGACATCGTTGTCCGGAATATCGGTATACGTCAGCGGATTGACCGCCTGTGTAGAATAAGAATGCTTGCACGACGACAAGCAGAAAGCTGTCGTCAGTGCAAGCGCAATCATACAAATTCTCTTCATTGCAAACTATTCAAAAGTAATCCAGTCTATCTCCACGTCACCAGAGTTCACAGTGGCACGGACATAATTAACGCCAGTAAGTTCAAGTATCATAGGTGCACTTACCTCTTTCCAAGACTTTGAAGCAGGGACTTTCACAACAGCGAAGTCCTTGTTCTCTTCAGCGGAGAACGCAACCTCTGCTCCTTTCTTTGAGCGAATCATCATCTTCACTTTCTTAGGAGAAGACGCACCGAAGTCAACATCCTCATACTCTACCCAAGTAGCAGGCCGAGGAAGAGCGACATACCATCCATTAAACGGTTTATCCACGTCAAGGAAATCCACAAAGGTGCCACCCTGGCTCAAGAAGCTATAACGGTCAATCTGGATGACTGATCTCGCAGGAGTGATACCTACACCTCTAAGAGTAGGAGCCACAGTCTGTATAGTGCCGTCGGCATTGAAATGAACCTTGTCGATACGTATTGAACGGTTCTTGTCAAACTGAGGAGAATAATCATTATGGTGATAGAATAGATACCACTCGCCCTTATATTCTACAAGAGAATGATGGTTAGTCCAGCAGCCAGAAGGAGACTGGAGCATGATGAGTCCTTTATACTCGAATGGTCCAAGAGGAGAATCACTCATGGCGTATGCAAGTGTCTCCGTCTTATCTTGAACCCAAGGATATGTAAGGTAGAATTTTCCTTCACGCTCAAAGATAAACGGACCTTCCTTGAATCCGGCAGGGAGGTTTTCATCAAGTCTAACGGACTCTCCCTCTACCTCAAGCATATTGTCCTTAAGTTTGCTTCCGCGAAGCCCCATTCCTGACCAATAGATATACGAGTTGCCGTCAGAAGCTACAAGCACACACGGATCAATACCAGTAACGCCTTTAATAGGCTCAGCTTGTGGAACAAACGGGCCATAAGGTTTATCGGCGACCGCTACACCCACGGCAAATCCACGGCCGCTTTTAGGCGCATTAGGGAAATAGAAATAGTATTTGCCATTCTTGTAAACACAGTCAGGAGCCCACATGGAATATGCATCAGGTTTACCCCAAGGAACATTCTCCTGGCTCAGGATAACGCCATGATCCTTCCAGTCAATAAGATCTTCGGAAGAGAATACATGGTAATCGGCCATAGAGAACCACTTTCTCTCCGGCTCAACGGGGCTGATAATATCATGTGAAGGATAAACATAGACCTTACCCTCGAAAACACGAGCGGTAGGATCGGCAGTGAATTGGTCCCTAATGACAGGGTTTTGGGCAAGCGCCGCAGATGCGAAGCACAACGCCGCCACTGATGAAGTTATGAGTTTGCTATTCATATTACTAAAATTATTTCACGATAATACGTTTGCCAAGCACGAGCTTGTCACCAGAGTCATCTACTGTCCAGTACTGAGGTTTGCGAGGGCCGTTCCCTTCAGCATGATGAACCACATACCGGAGCTCACCTTCAAAGGTACGGAATAGCATTCCATGGCCAGAGTTATTGGCAAGGAATGGCTTAGGCTCCTGCACCCATGGTCCAGCGATAGTACCAGACTCAGAGTAGCATACTGCCTGGAAATATCTCTCTTCTCCCCATGTAGCCCATAGCATACCAAGTTTTCCGGTCTGTGTACGGAACATCTGAGGTCCATCTGTTACCCAACCCGGCATCTTTCTGCCAAAGGTTGCCTCTCCGAGTCCATTCATCTCTCCACAGCTCGGATTCTCTGAGGCCCTGAACATCGTTACTGGCTTGGAAATGGTACGTTTGAGATCCTTTGACAGTTCCACATAGTCCATGGTTCCATCAATAAGCTGAGTCCACTCATGTACAAACACCATATAAATATGTCCATCTTCTTCATAAAGAGTTCCGTCTATGCAGTCCCACTCGCGTGGCTGATAATCATGATCAGGATTATCATCGAATACCACATACGGTCCCTCCGGATTCTCGGAGCGGAGCAGCACCGTCTGGTTATGAGGCACATTGTATCGTCTTGGCACCTGCTGGATAAGATCGCTATGGTCACTCCAGGTTCCGGCGTAGTAATAGTAGTCCCCCACTTTATGAATCTCTGCAGCAGCTGCGAAACCGGCTTTCTCCATCCATGTTCCGCTGATATCAATGACATTGTACGGACCTTCCCACATTACAAGATCCTTGCTCTTGTACATACGTCCACCCGAACTTGTCAGGTAGTATGTCTTCGTACTCTCATCTGGATAGATGTACGGATCACTCATCGAAAGGTCATTGAAATGGACAGTACGGATCTTGTTCATTTCAGCCATCCTTGCACGCATACGCGCGGCACGGCCTGTCGTGTCCCTATCTGCGGCACTTCCGCCGAAGTTGTTCTGTCCCTCGTCCATGAGAGGGGCCTGCTCTCCTGGTTCTACCACCATTTTTACCTGGTGCTCTTCACAGTTACTCTCCCCTGTCTGGCAGGATGCGAACATTATAGCCGGAATGGCTAAAACAGAAATAAGTCTAACTTTCATATTCTTCTATTTCTTGAAAAGGTGAGGAATAAATTCATTCAAGCAGCGTCTCCACGTAAGCCACTCGTGTGCAGTACCTTGTGATTCATAGTAGACGGCATTGATACCATGCGAACGAAGCAGATTAACTGCATTCTTGGCTCCGTCTCCCTCTTCTGTACCAATTCCCATAAAGAGGTATTTGCACTGCTTATTGAACTTATCAGCATCTGCGAATACACCGCCATACAAAGTATTGAAATCGGCATTAGGAGAAATGAACAAAGCCCCGCTAAATGCTCCGATATAAGAGAATTTGTCGAGATTGGCAAGAGTAATATCGAAAGTCTGCTTTCCACCCCATGAGAGACCAGCCATAGCACGGTTGTCCTTGCCAGTCTTTACACGGAAATGGCTTTCAATATAAGGAATGACCTCATCAATGAGGGCAGGGCCAAATGACGCGCCGAACTGGTCGCGGGTTTCGCCACGCAGTTTTCCGAATATATAGCCGCAATTACCATAGTCCATAACCACAATCATAGGAACGCTCTTTCCAGCAGCGATACTATTGTCAAGTATCTCGGCCATTTTCCCCTGCTGATGCCATCCCCTCTCATCTTCACCCATTCCATGCTGGAGGTAAAGAACTGGATATTTGGCATTTTTCTTGGTCTCATATTCCGCCGGGGTATAGACGAAGCAGCGACGCATAGACTGCTCTTTCTCTGACCAATAATGACATTCGCGAACCTGTCCGTGAGGAATACTCTTGTCATAAGTATAGTAAGCTGCATCAGAGGCAGACTCAGGGATCTCTATTCCACTCGTCATCACTCCGCATCCATAGAAGGAATCACTCATAGGATCAGCCACAGCCACACCGTCTATATTGAGGAAATAATAGTGGAATCCTACAACCAGAGGATCTGTAGTGACGGTCCATTCACCCATGAACCCTCGAGTCATTTTATATTTTTTATTACAGATGTCCACAACGACTTCCTTAGCCTGAGGAGCACGTACACTGAACATTGCACGTCCGTCAGGAGTTACCATCGGATATTTGTTACCACGCACATTGGTAGAAGCAGGACGAGGCATCTCTACTCGGAAAGACTTGTCAAGTTTCTTCCCATCAACGATATATGTGTAATCATAGCAGTCAGGCTTTTCGATAGCAACAGTTGCACTCCACACACCATCCATATTGCGCGTCATCTCTACCGGCTCGCTCATAAACGGAACGACGAGCAAGACATTCTTGGCATTCTTGTCAGTGTAATTAAAGGTAGCCTTATCAACCCTTTCATGAACAAGGACAGGAACGACCTTTTGAGCAGGGTCATAATCAATTCTTGGCTTGATACCCATGAAATCGAGCATCTGAGCGGCATAACGACGGCCTATCTCCCTATATCCGGCAGCATCGAAATGAAGATGGTCTGGAAGGTTGGTAAGTCCACTGGAAGACACGATACGCGCAGCTGGGATAGTCTTCTTGATATTGTCAATATTGATATTCGCTCCGGCACTCGTACCACCGCGGTCAGAATTCACAGCCTCTCCTACGATAAGAGGAACCTTAGCCGCATCAAGTCCAAGATCAGAGAGAAGGCTCTCATATACCTGCTTAACCTTAACGGCCCAGTCAGGATCATCCCAGTTAGACTCCCCCTGATGCATGAGAATACCCTCAATAACGCCATCTTTCTGGGCAATTTTAGCCATCTCCACAAGTCTAGCATAAGGATCATTGTCATACTGCTTGAGCATAGGTTTCATCCAATCCTGAGTAGTCTGTGCATACTCGGCAATCTTATCCTTCATAAAGCCCTCAATCTTAATTCCGCCGATGGCCACATTGATGACACCAACGCGATGGTCAGGAGGAAGGTTCTCAATCATGGTTCTTCCGAAATAATCGGCAGGAGTCATGCCGTTCTCATAGCGACAAAGAGGAGGTAGGGCCTTATACCACTGTCCTTTTACACGACTGCCGTCTTTATAATCAACAGCAGCCATAGTAAGATAACGGTCACTAATTCCGACAGAATCAACGTGTTCCGGGCGAGCAGCGCCCTCCATATTAGACTGTCCGAAGCATAGATAGACATGGAACTTCGGATCCTGTGCCTTTGCACCTAATGTGAGGCAAAGAGCGAGTAATGTTAAAGCTAAACGTTTCATATTACCAAAAATGGTTCAGTTAAAGTGTTTTACAAAATTAGCACAAATTAGTCTAACAAATAAACAAACCGTTACATTTATTATAGTAATAATAACAAAGGAGGGCACCCATACGGATGCCCTCCAAATCTTATATCAATTATAACTCTCAATGCTTATGAGGATTATTTTGCCCAACCACGTACATCGTGAAGGTTAGGGTTAGCATTCTTCACATCGAGTGGGAATGGGAAGTACTCGCTCTTTCCAACTACGAAGTCGTCGCAAAGAATCTCAGTCTTCTCAGTAAAGAGTTTGTGCTCTTTATTATAGCCAGGCTTTCCTTCAGTGAAGAATTCATCGTAAACTACAGGAACAGTGTTCTTGCCATCGAAGCTGTGGAGAGAGCTCTTGTTATAGATAGCGTCAAGATCAACCTTGCCCTGATTAGCCCAACGAACAAGATCAAGGAAACGGCAAGACTCAAACCACATCTCATACTGCTTCTCTTCCATCACGTTCTCGAAAGTAAGCTCGTCATCAACCTTACCAGAACCAGAACGCTTCTGAACATCCTGAAGAGCCTTAAGACCCTTAGCTTCATCAGCAGAACCGATGCATGCTTCAGCGTAAAGAAGGAGGGCTTCAGCATAACGTGCAACCTTGAAGTTGGTTCCGTTAAAGCCTTTTCCGAGGTAATCGATGTTATCCTTCTCATACTCTCTACCACCAGTAAGAATCTTAGGAGGATTCATGAAGTTCATATGTTTCCACTCGAAGTATGGACCATGGCTCCAAACACCTGAGGCAGCCTTGATACCACGGTTAGGATCAGCTTTCTTCTGCTCAAGAGTTCCGTCATTAACTGAAGAACCATCCCAGTCCATCTCATAAAGCCACTCTTCCTCAGTAAGGAAGCAAGCCCTACGACGAGGAGAATCACCATCATGCTCAAGGAACTTCTTAGCGAAATCAATGGTTATGGCACCACCATTCCATCCCTGGAATCCAGAGTGTACAGTAGGAGTTGAAGCAAGGACATCAGTACGCCAGCAGAATACGTTAGATACCATCCAACGAGTTCTCATAGCGCCACCACCCCACATTGTAAGCCAATCAGGATCGCCAATTACGTTTGGCTCGAAAATCTTCTCGCAGCTTCCGTCTCCAGGAACGTGGAAGTTAATCCAATAATCCTCTGAAGGAACAAGATCATACTTACCAGAAGCGATAAGGTCACCAAGATACTTGCGTGCGGTAGCAGGATCGTTATTGAACATGGCTGCCTTTCCAGCGATGAACTGAGCGAATCCCTTGCTCATACGAGCAGTAGCGTCCTTATCATTGACATCTTTACGCTCAGGAAGATAACCTGATGAAATAGCCTTCTCACACTCAGAGATAACCCAAGTCAATACCTGAGACTGGCTCTCTGCATTGACAGGAAGCTCATCAGCCTCGTACACACGATCAATAATAGGAGGGCAGTTCCACATTGCGGCAAGCATGAAGTGGAGGTAAGCACGCATAACACGAGCCTCAGCTACAGCCTGCTTTGTGTAATCACTTGTGAACTTCGGTTCTGCGCCGTCCTTATTCTCATTTGTAAAGTTAGAGATGATAAGGTTGGCATGATAAATACCATAGTAGTAGCGCTGATAAGCCTGCTTAAGTGTGGTGTTCGCGTCATCATAACGGAACTCATCAAAAGCGCGGAATGGCATATGGTCATTCTTATTGCCACCAGCTGCAAGTATATCATCAGAAGAGTAGTTAAGTATAACCTGCTCAGGGTTATCAATACCCTCGGTAGCTGCGACATTCTGAATATACTGAGCATACATGTTAGCGAGAGCCGCCTTACAGTCTGCATCAGAAGCATAGAAGTCATCGTAACTAATCACACCCTTCTGAGGGATATCCAATTTGCTCTGACAAGAAGATGCAATCAAAGCAAGTCCACAGAATACTGGAATAATTATCTTTTTCATATTGTATTAGTCATTAGAAAGTCAAATTAACACCCAATACAACCTTCTGCATGGTAGGATATGAACCCCAGTCAAGTCCAGAACCGGAAGTATTGTTGGTTGATGCGGTCTCTGGATCAAGTCCAGGATACTTGGTGAATGTGAAGAAATCATCAAGTGAAACATAGAAGCGAAGATTGCTGATAGCTGCCTTCTTGGTAAGGTTTGCAGGAAGAGTGTAACCCAGCTGCATCTGCTTGATACGGAAGTAATCTCCCTTGAACACGTTAGCTGAAGATGACCAGAAATCAAATCTTCCTGAAGTCTTGGCAGGATTTGGATAATAACCATCCTTATACATATCAAGCTCGTACTTCATGTGGTTCTTGAATCCAGTACGATAGAGGACAGGCATGATAGAGTTTCCAGCAACACCAGAACCATAGATAAGGAAGTCAAATCCCTTGTATGCAAGGTTGATGTTAAGACCGAAGGTCATCTTAGGAGTACCCTGACCAATCATCTCCATATCACCAGAGTCCGGCTTAGTAGTAAGCCCACCATCAGCAGTCTTGAAGAGAGGACTTCCTTCCTCGTCTACACCCATATATCTGTATCCGCGGATGTACCAAACTGGATAGCCAGCCTCGAAAATAGTCTGAACAGCATAGTTGGTAGAAGAAGCATCAGTACTTGTTACCTTAGAGGTTCCAGCAGGAAGCTCAAGCACTTCATTTCTGATAGTAGAGAAGTTAGCATTGATACCATAGCTGAAGTCACCGATATTATCCTTCCAACCAAGCTCGAGTTCAACACCCTGGTTGAGAACGGATCCACCATTGACGCGAACAACATCTACACCAAGTTCAGGAGGTACAGGCTTGCTGAAAAGAAGGTCTTTAGTCCTCTTGTCATAGAAGTCAAAGCCAAAGGTGAGCCTATCGCTAAGGAAACGTGCATCAAGACCGAGGTCAATCTGCTCTGAGGTCTCCCATGTAAGATTAGGGTTAGGAATTCCGCTTGGAGAAGATGCAGGGGTAGAACCCTTCTCATCAACACCATACTGATAGTGACCGCTACCAACTGAAATGGTAGAAGCGTATGGATAGCCGCTCAGCACGCTGATGTTACCGTTGCGACCCCAAGAAGCACGAACCTTCAAGAAAGACATAGCGCTGCGGCTGATGTTATCCTTGATGAAACGCTCGTTAGAAACAGTCCATCCAGCAGAGAATGAAGGGAAGTAGCCCCAACGATTCTTGGTAGAAAGTTTAGAAGAGTCGAATGCATCAGCACGGAAGTTTGCCTGTACGCTATAACGGTTGTCATAAGAGTATACGACACGTCCGAAGTATGCAAGTGAAGCGGTCTCTGAAGGAGCGTTACCAATAGACTTGGTAGCATCACCGAGAACATAGTTAAGATAGCGGAACTGAGGCTCATATCCCTTAAGAATATCAGCGCCAGAAGCTCCTCCTGATACATTGTCAGAGTGGCTCTCGCGATAAGACATACCGACCATAGCGGTGATATTGTGCTTACCGAAAGACTTCATATAGTTAGCGAAGTTCTCCCACTGATAGTACCAACTGGTATTTGCACTTGCATTAATAGCATAAGTACTTACAGATCCACGGTCACCAATGTAATAAGGTGCGGTGTAGCTGTGAGAAGTACTAAATCCAAGTCTGTAGCCAAGACGAGAGGTAAGAGTAAGTCCCTTGATAGGATTAACATTCATGAACATAGTACCATTGATGTTGAATCCACCGCTAGATGAGTCAGTACCATCACGCTTTGCAAGTGCACTACCCTCAGCGTCAGAATATTTGGTGTTTGCGAACCAACCATTCTCGTCACCAAGGAAACGATAGTTAACATCTGAAGTACCAGCCTGAACCTTATCATACATGCCCTTCACTGCAGAAGAGAACTCATCTGGAGTTTTCCAGTATACAGGAGTAGTAGGGTCCATAGTAAGCATTGACTCGAATGAAGAGCCATATCCTCTCTGTGACACACTTGAAGTTGACCACTTCTCGATAGAGTTGTTGGTACCAACCTGAAGCCACTTGAAGATATTGTAGTCAGCATTTACCTGAGCGGTAAGACGAGTGTAAACGTCCTTTGTTCCCTTAACGATACCATCATTCTTCACATAGTTAAGAGAGGTGAAGAAGTGACCATTCTTATTACCGCCAGAGAAAGTTACAGAATGCTGCTGGCTCCATGTAGGCTCTGTATAAGCGTCAATCCAGTCAGTATCAATAACTCCGTTAGGATAGTCAGGATGAGAATAATCGAAATCCTGAAGTTTCTTGTTAACGAACTCCTCTCCTTCTGAAAGGGTAAGATACTCGATCATTCCAGCACGATTCAACTGAGGACGGCGTGAGAAAGTCTGAAGAGTAGCCTTTCCGCTATAAGAAACTGAACCCTTTCCCTCTGAACCAGTCTTGGTGGTGATAAGAACGACACCGTTACCAGCCTCAGCACCGTAAATAGCTGCAGAAGCCGCATCCTTGAGGACCTCCATAGACTCAATCATAGAAGGATCAAGATACTGGATGCTGCTCACCTTAAGACCATCGACAATAAGAAGAGGTCCGATATTACCAGAGTTTGATGAATAACCACGTACACGAATCTCAGCGCCTGAACCAGGAGCGGCATTGCTCATAATGTGCACACCGGAAACCTTTCCCTGAAGAGCAGCTGCTGCATCAGTGGTAGAGCGGTTCTGAAGATCGGAAGAACGTACAGAAGCAACTGAACCAGTAAGGTCACTCTTCTTCTGAACACCGTAACCGATAACGACAGTCTCTTCGATAACGTTGTTGGAAGCCAACACGACGTTAATCACAGACTGATTACCCACAGCAACGACCTGGTTTTCATAGCCGATGCAAGAGAATTCGAGAGAGACACCAGCCGGCACAGAAAGCTTGTAAGTACCGTCAATGTCAGTAGTAGTACCCAGTGTGCGCTGTCCAACAACGACGACACCAGCCCCGATAACAGGCTCACCACCCTCGTCAACTACAGTACCGCTGATAGAGCGATTCTGAGCATAGACCTGGGCGGAGCCAAGGAATGCAGCAAAAAGTATCGATATGATACTGATTACTTTGGAAACTTTTTTGATCATACTTAACTGTTTGAATAGTTATTAATATTGTGTCTTTATTATCAAAAATGTGCTCGTATGTATCACAAACGAGCACAAATATAGGTAAAACCCTTAAAAAAACAATGGACCGTTCCAAAAAATATCAATCTTGTTGCTCTTTTGACTGGTTCATATAATCTCGCGGAGTGACACCAAACAATTTTTTAAAGGCAGTAGAGAAGTTGGACTGACTTTCGAAACCCACCTGTGCTGCAACTTCAGCAATAGAACACTTTCCCTCAGAAAGAATTTTGGCAGCCTGGGTCAAACGCGTGTTACGTATGAAGTCACTCGTGGTCTGATTGGTGAGTTCCTTGAGTTTACGATGCAGATGGACACGGCTTATACCAATTTCCGACGCAAGCATTTCAATGGTAAGATCAGGATTGGAGATATTGGCATCCAAAGCCCTCATTATCCTATCCATAAGTTTGTCGTCAAGGGAATCCACTTTCACCTCAGTAAGTTTATCGTTGTGAATCTGTTTGCCAGAATATGTATTCCTAAGCACTCTTCTGTTCTCAACCAGATTAAGAATGCGTGTCTTTAGCATATCTATAGAGAACGGTTTTGGAATATAGGCATCCGCACCGTTACGTAGCCCTGCCATTCTATCCTCATCCGAAGACCGCGCAGTGAGCAGGATTATAGGAAGATAGTTAATATTGATATTGCCTCTGATCCGCTCGCAGAGCTTGATTCCGTCCATTACAGGCATCGCAACATCGCTCACTACAATATCCGGAACTTTTTTCAATATAGAATCAAGTGCTTCCTGACCGTTGCTGCACTGAATGACATGGAAATCCGCTGCCAGCTCTTCGGCCACAAACTTCCTTATCTCCACATCATCATCAACGAGAAGAACCCTGATCTTGGTCTTTGGCGTCGGTTTCTTCTGATCCGGAGTCAGTTCTTCAGGCACAATAGGAGAAACATCCATCGGAACCGCAGTCTGATATGTAGTCACATCGTCCTGAAGAATATCTTCATCGCTTATCTGCTCACGTCCAAGCGGAAGCATGACGACAAACCTTGTACCAGCCCCCAGAGGATTCTTTTCGGCATGGATATTTCCATGGTGCAGTTCCACAATGGACCTGGTCAGATTAAGTCCTACTCCGGCACCACCTTTATACAGTCTCTGCGCTCCACTCACTTGATAGAACCTGCCAAACACCTTCTCAAGTTCATCCGGAGCGATGCCTATTCCATTATCGGATACAGTAATTCTGGTATTATCACCCACTTTCTCAATCTCCAGCCGCACCTCTCCGTTTTCAGGCGTAAATTTATACGCATTCGAAAGGAGGTTATAGAGCACCTTGTCAAAGTTGGTTTGATCTATATATATATATAAGGAGTCGATATCCTTATGGATATACTTCAAACTAATATGCTTTACACCGAACTGTTCAGAATAACTGTCAATGATTCTCTGGACATACGGAACAATATCCGTGCGGCGGAACTTGAGTTTCATACCACCCTTGTCAATCTTTCTGATATCCAGGAGCTGATTCATAAGAAGGAGTATTCTCTCACTATTGCCATACATGGTCTTATAATACCGTTGCCTTACCGGATCGTTATCTATGGCCATTAACTGCTTCAGCGGACCAATCATAAGAGAAAGAGGGTTCTTGAGCTCATGAGAGATATTGGAGAAGAACTCCAGCTTGGACTCATTTATCTGCTCCTGGTGTTGATACTCGCTAATCTGCTGCTTTGCGAGATTGTGCTTTCTCTTCCATAGGGTGAAGAAAGTCACAAGCAATACTGCCAGAATTACGTATATAATCTTCGCGACGGTACTAGCCCAAAAAGACGGATGCACAAATACAGTGAAACTCTTGGCAGAAGAGCAAAGACCGTTATCAACCGTCCGGAAACTCAGCTCATGCTTTCCACTTGAAAGACCACTGAACGATAGACGCTTGGAACCACGCGGCAATGTAATCCAGCTGCTACCATCAATGCAATATTCGTACTGAAGTCTTGACGGGGCACCATGCTCAACGGTAGAAAGAAGCAGCGTGAAAGCATCGTCCCTATATGAGAGCTGCGCACGATCAGCCTCATATATCGGTTTGTCAATAATAGTGTACCTGCCAGAAGTCATTCCTCCATGCACTGGCTCATTGCCGACATACATTCCAGTTATCCGCACATTCCAGATTCGTGGCGAATTGATTATTTCGGCGGGCTTGAACCATGTCAGCCCATCAAGACCGCCAAACCATAGAGTACCGTCAGCTTCTTTCCACGCAACATTGCGATATGACTCCCCCATACGAATCCCATCCTCCTTACCGAACGGGGCAACCAAAGAGAAGTCTCCATCTAGTTTGGAAATCCCTGACTGAGTAGAAATCCACACATTGCCATCATCGTCAGGAAGCACGGAATAAACGGTATTATCAAGCAGGCCAGTGGCTGCGGAGAAAGTCCTCGTTCCAGAAGACTTCGACCACACCATCAGCCCATTCTCACAGCCGAAAGCTACCTCTCCCTCCTTTATTTCGACCACAGAATTTATAATATTGTCAGATGAAATGGTATCAAGTTGAAAATCCCCGTTGTCTGAAAAGCAATAAGCACCATCATAGCTTCCGAGATATATGGAGCCATCCGAAGTATATAAAATGCCAGTAAGAAACTGAGGAATCCGGGAATTGAAAGGGAAAACAGAGAAGAAGTCCTTTCTTGGATTATATGTTACAAGTCCGGCACCCATCGTGGTAATCCAGATTGTGCCGTCACTGCTTTCTGCCATTGCTGACACTGAATTAATGCTGATACCAAGCTCTTTCTCTAGATCTATATTGCGGCATCTTCCAGAATAAGTATCCATAATGGTGATGTTGCCAGCAAAGGAACTCATCCATAGAGCGCCGCGAGAGTCTTCATAAATGGATGAAATCGTATTCGGAATAGAGGTCCCATAGTGAAAGGACGTCCCCTTATCAGTATTTACTGCATAAAGACCGTCACCGTCAGTCGAGACCCACAACTTTCCGGACTGTCCCCTATAAACATTCATGACTGGCCTGTCGCCTATGATATTTTCCATAGAAGAGAGATGCCCCACATAATGGAAATTATTTTTCTTGAATGGAATAAACACAAGGCCTTTACGATATGCTCCAATCCACAGATTCCCAGATGCATCGCGATGAATGGAATTGATGCGCAGAGAACTAAGGTCAAATATATCGTCAAGAGAAGAAAGCCGCGTCGTCTGCCTGGAGACAGCATCATAAAACTTGATTCCTCGCCCATAATCACCGACTATAAGCACCTTGCTATTGAGGTGCTCAAGAGTATTGGCAGAAACAATTCCTTCCCCAACTTTCACAAAAGAGTCCGATTCCTTTTCATATCGAAGCAGTCCAGACCCCATTGCCGCCAGGTATATTCCGCCGTCCGGCTCAGAAAGGATATCAACTACAGCCTCACCGTCAGTCAGATACGACTGCAGAGTTCCGTCATGACGATATCTGTAGACCCCCTTCTTGTATTTAACCGCCCAGAAATCGTCATCGCTATCCACAGCGACATAGTCTACAAAATCAATTTCTGACAGTTCCGGAATAAGACTAAGGGTCAGCTTATCTCCATTCACCTCCATGCGGCAGATGTAATTACCCGCAACCCAAAGTTCCCCGTTGGCCCGCTGCATTACGGCACATATCTGACCAGATGGTTTGTTCTCGGGCAGAATCCTGGCAAGTTCGGAAAATGAATCAGTGTACGGATCATACATCTGCACGCCAACATGGGTACAAACGAATAACCGCCCCTGGGCATCTTCAAAAACTGAATTTACATAGTTATTAGCAATGGAATGCGGATTTGACGGATCATGACTATACCTCACAAATCTGGTACCATCGTATCTACTGAGACCAGACTCCGTAGACACCCATATCATCCCAGCACTATCTTCAAAAACAGAACGCACGAGAGTACTTGAAAGCCCATCTTCAGTAGTGAAAATTGTCACATTCTGCGCTACACAGACACTTGTTACAAGTAACAGGAGAGAAACTAGTATTTTTCGCATATTGATAATGTAGTTCACAAAAATACTAAATTTCGGAAGAACTTTGACTATATTTGCAACGCAAAACAAAAATATTGATGTAACATGTTACATGGCAATGAAGCACTTCCGGTGCTACTGCTCACCGGATATCTCGGCAGCGGAAAGACCACTTTGGTCAACAGAATACTGTCTAATAGAAAAGGAATCAAATTCGCGGTTATAGTAAACGACCTCGGAGAAGTCAATATTGATGCCTCCTTAATCGAGAAAGGAGGAGTTGTAGGTAAAAAGGACGACAGCCTCGTCGCCCTCCAGAACGGATGCATCTGTTGTACGCTCAAGATGGATCTGGTGGAGCAAATCGAGGAAATCAGTTCTACCGGAAGATTCGACTACATAGTAATAGAAGCAAGCGGAATATGCGAGCCAGCTCCGATTGCCCAGACGATATGCTCCCTTCCAGCATTGTCGGACAAATTCGGCAAGGACGGACAGAGTGTTCGGCTTGACTGTATTGTGACGGTCGTGGATGCTCTAAGAATGCAGAGCGAGTTCAGCTGCGGTGACACCCTGCCTCTTGGGAAGTTTGATGAAGACGATCTTGAAAAGTTAATCATCGAGCAAATCGAATTCTGCAACATAATCCTTCTCAACAAAGCGTCTGAGGTAAACGCAGAAGAACTTGGACGTATAAAAAGTATCATCCATGCACTTCAGCCAAAAGCCAGAATCATCGAGTGCGACTTCTGCGACATTGACCTATCATCCATATTGGACACCAAGATGTTTGACTTCGATCAGGTAGCCACATCAGCGGCATGGATTGACGAAATAGAAGGCGAGCATCACCATCACGACGATGACGAAGAAGGAGAAGCAGAAGAATACGATGTCAGCACCTTTGTCTATTATAGACGCAAGCCATTCGACATCAACAGGTTTGACAACTATGTAGCGAAAAAGTGGGACAAATCCGTCATTCGTGCCAAAGGGCTGTGTTACTTCTCCGACGAGATAGACAAATGCTATCTGTTCGAGCAAGCAGGCATTCAAAAGAGCATAAAAGATGCCGGCTTATGGTATGCTACCATGCCAAAGGACGAGCTTGCAGAGATGATGCTTAAAGACCCTAATCTCGCACGTGACTGGGACAAGGAATACGGAGATAGAATGATTAAAATCGTATTCATCGGCCAGCACATGGACCAGGACGCCATCTGCCGGGACCTTGATAAATGTCTTGCTGACTAGCACGAGTGGTAATCAACGTAAAGCGTTGATTACCACTACTGATGTATCATTAAGGCGAACTTTCAGATAGTCGGTCATCTTACTCTTGGCCTCATCATCTAACACACGTTCAGTCCTTGCCACCACGAGGATACAGTCTTTCGCATAAAGGCTATCCGTGACAACATCGGCCCCACGTGTGAGATATAGTTCCTTCACTTGTGGATATTGGCTCACTATCTCCCGTGAGATTTGAGTATATGGGATGTCTTTCTGTTTGTATTTTGCAAGTTCACTCTCAAGGAGTTTAATCTGCGCGTCACGCTTGCCAATCTCCGAATCGGTGCGCTCGTATATATCCTTGACGAGTCTGTCAGCAGCGCCGTCCTCACCAGGGGAGATTTGGTGCGAATAGAAGTCCACCTTGTCTGGATCAAGCCCATGCTCCTTGGCAGACGCTCTGAGTTTAGACTTGGTGTTCTCGTCCAACGTGGCACCTGCAATATAAAGTGACAGTTTTCCACCCTTGTGACTATCTACCTCATAATCATATATATACCCACTATCAAGCATCCTATTGTCTGACACGAAAGATTCGGCATTCTGCGCGAACTTATTACTCTTTATCATAGTTATGGCAGACAAGATGCTTGGTATAGTAACAAGTACAAACACAAGAGTAACAAGCGACCTCGTACGTCTGGCCTGTTTGGCATCCTGGAACTCATATTCAGGGAAACCAAGAATCTTGGACATCGAATAAGTCGCAATAATGATGAATACTCCATTAATGATGAACAGCATCAATGCGCCTAGAAAATAATTCAGATGCCCACTTGCAAGACCATAGCCAGCAGTACATAAAGGAGGCATAAGAGCCGTAGCAATGGCGACTCCAGATAGCACAGTCCCCTTTTCCTTTCGGGAAATTTCCAGAAGACCAGCGGCGCCACCGAATAGGGCTATTATAACGTCATATATAGTAGGATTGGTTCGCGAAAGGAGTTCCGTAGGGTTGGCAAGCTTGAGCGGAGTCATTAGAAAATAGAGGAACGACGCCATAAGGCTAATGCCCACCATTATCAGAAGATTCTTAAGCCCTACCTTGATAAGCTTAGTGTCGTTCACACCAAGACCAAGGCCGATGCCTATAATTGGACCCATAAGTGGGGAAATAAGCATGGCTCCAATAATCACAGCAGTCGAATTGACATTAAGACCAACAGAAGCGATGATTATGGAAAAAGCAAGAATCCACACGTTAGGACCTCGGAATGACACATTGCTCCTAATACTGCGGGAGGCGGCTTCAGTATCTATGTGCTCCGAGATGTTGACAATAGTCTTGATCTCAGACTTAAGCGAATTCCAGAAATTCGACATCAGACATCTATTTGAGTTTTCTATTCTTGTACGACTCTATGCAGGCTGGAATGATCCGGTTGTACTCCGCATCTGAGAATAGAGGGGATGTGATGATAAAATCCGCCGTACTTCTATTGGTTGCAAAAGGGATATTATAAAGTGATGCAAGTCGGACAAGACCCATGACATCGTTTTGGTGTCCCTGCATAATAAGGTTGTCACAGAAGAACACAAGCATATCAATCTTGCCCTCTGCAATCATGGCACCTATTTCAAAATCTCCGCCCAAAGGTCCGCTCAAAAGGCACTCAATCTCAGGAAGTTCAGATGGCTCGAGTACTTTGGACAAGGTGTCCTTGACGAGTCGTCCCGTAGTGCCTGTACAGAACAGCCGGCAATCTTTTAGCACTCCGGCATTGAATTTCACCCAACTTAACAGCTCAGCCTTCCTTGAGTCATGAGCCACTAACGCAATGTTCTTTACCATAACCTTAAATATTCAAACAAAACTAACGTCAAAAGTAACAATTTCAAGTTATTCTGACAAATTTCGCTCCTATCTATGATATTCGATACACTACTGCCATATTGACAAACGAAAGTAAATGCTTATATTTGCATTACAAAACCACAACACGAGCCGAAATGGTTCGCGGTATTTTATTTGTTTAAGCATGAAAAAGTTTATTATTTCAGTCTTTGTCTTGTTTTCAGCAGTAATTGGCGCAAAAGCACAGTTCGGTGTGGGTGCAGGATACCTTAACCATGTCAACACTGTCAATGTCGGAAGCAACTCAAATACATACACGCTCAATGGGTTTTACGCAGGTCTTGACGCTGGCTATTATGTTGGATATGGGATACATATCGCACCGGGAATATATTACGGATATGTCACAGGTCGGAATGCCGTTCCCGGGATGGCTTTGGAAGGCAACTACTACAAGCATGAGATTTCTATCCCTATCAATGTCAGATACAGCATTGACCTTGGTGAGTCCATAGGCTTCTTCGCCTACGCTGGCCCACAATTCACGATAGGTCTAATCTCCTCAAGTTCAACTACTATCGGTTCAGAACCACGCAGCATCAACAACCTTTCAAGCGATGGAGGAGAGAAGCATTTCAATGCAGGACTCGGATTTGGACTAGGGGTAGACATTGTAAAATCTCTAAGGTTCAGTGCAGGGTACACAATAGGAATGCTTGATACTGTAAGAAACGAGGATATAACATCCAAGGTCAACACTCTTCAAGTCGGCCTGCAACTGCTATTCTAAAAGCATCTAAATACAAAATAGAGGACGATTCGTTGAATCGTCCTCTATTCATTTCGCTATGTAACAGAGACTATTTCTCGAAGAATCTCTTATAAAGTCCCTGGAATCCAGCACCGTGACGGGCCTCATCCTTTGCCATTTCATGAACAGTGTCATGAATAGCATCATATCCAAGCTTCTTAGCACGGGTGGCAATCGCAAGTTTTCCCTCGCAAGCACCACACTCTGCCTCAGCACGCTTCTTAACGTTGGTTTTAGTATCCCAGACCACCTCCCCGAGGAGCTCGGCAAACTTGGCAGCATGCTCAGCCTCTTCAAACGCATAGCGCTTAAAGGCCTCTGCAATTTCAGGATAACCTTCACGCTCTGCCTGACGGCTCATAGCAAGATACATTCCCACCTCGGTGCACTCACCATTGAAGTGATCGTGAAGTCCCTGCATAATCTCAGGATCATCCACCTTACCGTCTCCAAGACGGTGCTCACAAGCCCAATTGAGCACATCGTCCTTAACCTCGACAAACTTGTCTGACTTAGCATGACACTGCGGGCACTCTGCCGGAGGGTTCTCACCTTCGTAAACGTAACCGCAAACCAAACATCTGAATTTTTTATGCATATCTTTAAAATTTTAATTTTGAATAATTCCAATTACAATGCAAATATAGCCATTATTTTTAATTAATCAAAATTAAGTATACAAATTTCGATTTTATCATAAACTTACCCAAAACTAAATATGGTCGTATTCGAAGACATCTCTACCATCGGCACACTTCACTGTGCGTTCTCCACTCAAGCCAAACCCTTTGAGAGGTTTAAATGAACGTACCTTGCAAGATGGTCCGTTAATCTTCAGAGACACGACCTCGCCATCCTGCCATTTGCAATCCACTGAGCAGCCACCCCTCGCATTAAATCCGTTGAACTCACCATTTTTCCAAGCCTGCGGGAGTGCCGGAAGCACGAATATCACCCCATCCTGACTCTGAAGCAGCATCTCTGCGATACCAGCTGCAGCTCCAAAGTTTCCGTCAATCTGGAAAGGCGGATGCGCATCGAAAAGATTAGGATAAGTACGTCCATCGCTCCTGCCAGGCCCCCACATCGGGGCGTCGGCAGGAAGAAGAGTAAGCATATCAGAAAGTATCTTGAATGCATGATCGCCATCAAGAAGCCTCGCCCACAGATTAATCTTCCATCCAAGGCTCCAACCAGTAGCCATATCGCCTCTCTGCTCAAGGGTAACCTTGGACGCGTTGAAGAGCTCGGGTGTATCAAATGCATTGATCTGGCTGGACGGATAAAGGCCATAGAGATGCGAAACATGACGATGCTTGTCATTAGGGTCATCTGCATCCTGCATCCACTCTTGAAGCTGCCCATATTGCCCGACCTTCATAGGAGGAAGTTTGGCCAGGGCAGTCGCGAGACTATCACGATACTGCTCATCTATTCCGAGGATTTCGGAAGCTTTAATCACACTGGTAAACACATCGTGCACTATCTGGTTGTCCATAGTACACCCCGCAGTGAGCGGGTTACTCTTTCCCATCGGTCCATGCTCCGGGCTGACAGATGGAACCATTACAAGATACCCCTGATAAGGCTGGAGATAATCTAAGCAGAACCGAGAAGACCCCTTGAGCACAGGATACCATTTTATGAGGAAATCCTTGTCCAAAGTATAGAGATAATGCTCCCATATATGAGTAGTCAGCCAGGCACCGCCGTTGGGATACATTCCCCAGTCGGATCCGTCCACGGGGCCAGCTATTCTCCATATATCTGTATTGTGATGAGCCACCCAGCCACGACATCCATACATCTGACGCGCTGTCACGGACCCTGTCTGGCTCAAGTCTCCAATCATAGAGAAAAGCGGCTCCTCAGACTCATATAATCCAGCCACTTCTGCCGGCCAATAGTTCATCTCCGCATTAATATTGATAGTATATTTACTATCCCAAGGCGCCATTACCTCCTTGTTCCATACACCCTGAAGATTGGCTGGCTGGCCTCCCGGCTGGGACGAACTGATAAGCAGGTAACGCCCGTAATTGTACATAAGCGCCACCATAGCCATATCATCACTCCCCTTGAAAGCTTCAAGGCGCTTATCTGTGGGCAGTAGAGACGTTTCACCAGGCTCAAGCTTAAGGGAAACTCTATCATATTGCTCGTGATAAGCAGACTTATGGCGGGAGAGCAGACTTTTAAACGACTGACCATTCGTAGAGGAAAGCAACTCCGAGACTTTAGCATCTGCATTTCCTGACACATCGTGATAATTAACGAAGTTTGTCGCGGCCGCAGTACGCAGAACTGCGGAAGTTGCACCCTTGACTACAATTGCTCCGTCCACCGCATTGACCTCGCCATCTGTCTCCACAATAGTACGGCAGAGTGCTTTCAACGAAGCCGGAATTCCTTCCTGTTCAACACCATCCACTATAGCCTGCAAGCAATTGCCTTCAGAGGAAGATGTAAATGCCAGTGGACTATCATACCGGATGGTAAAATCAAGAGCGCCCTTCTTGTCAGAGTGAAGCATCACCGCAAGAATCTTGTCAGGAAGGGATGCAATGACCTTGCGAGAGTACGCCACACCTCCCGACTTAAAAGACACTTCAGCCACTGCATCAGACAAGTCAAGAGACCGCTCGTAATCCGAATACTCCTCAGGAATATCGAACGTCATCTTGAGGCTACACATCGGTAGAAACCTCATTCCATGAGGGCCGACTATAAAGTCCTTGTCAATGATAGCCTTAGCTTCATCCTCATGTCCTTCGAAAATGAGATTCCTAACCTCCCCAAGGCGCTCAAGAGAACGAGGGCTGTTGTTATTATGAGGGCCGCCACTCCAGAAGGTTTCTTCATTAAGTTGGATTTCTTCCTCCGTAACGCCACCATACACCATTGCACCAAGGTTAGAATTACCTACCGGTAAAGCTTCCAACCACTGAACGGCAGGCTTGTCATACCACAACCTATCCGAAAAACCGTCCTTCCCGGCACAGGCACTAAAGACCATAGCCGAAAGGACGGTCATTATAAATAATTTACCGCGCATGCTTATTTACCGAAAATTTTCTGAGCAAAACTACTGAACGACTTGCGCCATACCTGCCATTCATGATCACCAGGATAAGACTCAAAAACCACGTCAACACCGGCTTCTTTCATACGGCCGACTGCGGCTCTCGTGGCATTAATTCTCGGATCCTGCTCTCCACAACTAACATAATAAATATCATGCCTTTTGTTGAATTCTTCCGTACGCGAAATCATGCCAGGAACTTCATTCTCGAAATCCATTGGCTTAGCCTCGGCGATGCCTCCAAAAATACCAGCAGAGAACTGTCCTACGTTAGCGAACACATCAGGCTCATTGAGACCAATATAGAAAGACTGGCCACCTCCCATAGAAAGTCCGCACATAGCTCTGTTGTGAGCACCGGCCTTGACTCTGAAGTTCTTCTCTACGAATGGTATGATATAGTCAATGAGTTCCGTACGATAAGGCTGCATACTCTGCTTACTGTATCCGCCAGTAGCGGCCGTACCCTTAACGCGGATATTGCTATTGACAGAAACCACAATCATAGGGACAGCCTTACCCTGCGCGATGAGATTGTCCATGATATTAGCAACCCTTCCCTGCTGCATCCATCCCCTATGGTCTTCTCCGCCACCATGGTGGATATACACTACAGGATATTTCTTCTTACCCTTGTCATATCCGGCTGGAACATATACTTGAAGAGGCCTCCACTCTCCAGTCTGCTCCGAATAGTAATTCACGAGTCGTATATCGCCATGCGGAACATCCTGAATCTCAAAAAGTTCAGTACCAGCCTCGGGAATATCTAGCGCGCTTGACATCATGCTGCATCCATAGAAAGATTCGCTGACAGGATCCGAGAATCTGGCGCCATCGACCTCAAGAAAATAATAATGAAAACCCGGAACAAGCGGAGCTGTAGTCACCTTCCATAGCCCAGTCTTATCCTGCTTCATAGGATACTTCACGGAGCAGATATCTGCAACAACATTTTTCGCTCCGTTGGCTCTTATGGAGAAAGTCACACTTCCGTCAGGATTGATAGTTCTATACGCTGGTGACGGACGTCTGGAAGCCTTGGCGGTTCTTGCATCGTCAAGGAACTTAACCATAGCGCCAAGATTCTCTTCTGAATACATATTCATACCATGTCCGCCCTGTGGCTCAAGATGAATTTCAGTCTTCACTCCAGCCTGTTTGAGGGCCTCATAGAGTTCTTTGCCCTGACTTACAGGTACCACATTATCTACCTCTCCATGGAAAACAATAGTAGGTGGATCATTCGCATCGATGTACGTCTCTGCCGCCGCTGCACGGAAAGCCTTTTCGTTATTCTTATTCTTAGGCAGACCAATAAAAGCCTCTTCCGGGCTTGAGCCTCCGAAATTCATCGGAGAATTGATGGTATAAGGATTAACTGGACCAGACCAATCGCACGCTGCATCTACGGCACTTGAGAACTGGAGATTACCACCAACGGTACCCTCGAGTTCAGCCACATCACCAGATGTAGCAGCAAGAGAAGCAAGGTGCCCTCCAGAAGAGAATCCAGACACGGCTACGAATGATGGGTCGAAACCATACTCAGAAGCATTGGCTCTGATATAGCGAACAACTGCTTTTATATCGTTAATAGCCCCAGGAAAGAGAGCGTCAGAGCTAGAACGGTGATTAGGAGTGACGACCGCATAACCAGCGTCAAGAAGAGCCTGACAGATAGTGCCAAGGTCAGCCATTCCTTTGGAATTATTGCTATACCACGCACTTCCATAGATGTGGACAACTACCGGATATGAGGACTTCACCTCTTTAGGAAGATATACATCCATCTGATGGTACACCTGACCATCTCCAGCATAATCCACATTCTCATACTTCTTGGAGTACTCCATCTTGATTTCCGGAAGCTGGAATCCCCCGAAACCGCCTTCAGGAACGCTAGTAGGCTGAGCCTGAAGACCTATTGCGCCCACAAGGGCGAGCAATGATAAAATTAAACGCTTCATCTTTATTTTAGTGTTTTCTGTTTCTTAATCCATATCTTCCGGCAAGGCCGCCCTCTCCAGTCTCTTTATACAGAGACGGAAGGTCATGTCCAGTCTGCTTCATCACCTGTACCACCTCATCGAATGACACCCTATGGTATCCGTCAGAGAACGACGCATACAGATTAGCGTCAAGCGCCCTTGCGGCAGCCATAGCATTCCTCTCAATGCAAGGAATCTGCACTAATCCGCAAACCGGATCACAAGTCATGCCAAGGTGGTGTTCAAGCCCCATCTCTGCAGCATATTCAACCTGCGTAGGTGTGCCGCCGAAAAGTTGGCAAGTAGCAGCGGAAGCCATGGCACATGCTACACCCACTTCGCCCTGACATCCGACTTCAGCCCCGGAGATGGAGGCATTTTGCTTTACGACATTACCAAAAAGACCTCCGGTAGCGAGTGCATGAAGAATGCGCTTCTCAGAGAAGTTGTGCCCCTTAGCAATATGATACAGCACTGCAGGAAGCACCCCGCTCGACCCACAAGTAGGTGCAGTAACCACCGTGCCTCCAGAGGCATTCTCTTCACTGACCGCTAAAGCATACGAGAATACAAGCCCACGAGTCTGTAGATTGGCCTTATAGCCTGATACCTTTATGTAATATGTAGCGGCTTTCCGTGACAGATGCAATGGCCCAGGAAGCACACCTTCATTGTTAAGTCCATTCTCGACGGAAGCCTTCATGGCCTCCCATACCTCAGAGAGATAATCCCAGATATCAGAGTCTTCACATTCTTGTGCGTACTCCCAATAACTGCGCCCAGTATCCTTACACCACTGCATTATTTCAGAGATAGTATTCAGCGGATATATATCAGGGCCCTCCCCAATCAGAGAACCCGGTCCCTCTGAAATTGTCCCACCGCCTATACTATACACCGTCCACTCATCGGTAACATTCCCGTCTGCGTCTTTGGAAACGAACTTCATGCCGTTGGGATGGTACGGAAGCACCACTTGAGGCTTCCAGACAATCTCCACCGTTGCTCCGCCTTCCGACAAGGCATCGCGCACGGCCACATCAGTAAGGTGCCCCTTACCGGTAGCGGCAAGACTACCATAAAGAGTGACCTCAAATGCCGCAGCTTCAGGATGTCGATTCCGAAACATGAGCGAAGCCTTCTGCGGGCCCATCGTATGACTGCTTGACGGACCACGCCCTATCTTGTATAGTTCCCGGAGTGACTTCATAAGTGACTCACACAGAGTTTCACACTATCCATCCAATATGGTATTTCAAGGCCGAACACTTCTTTGATACGTGTCTTGTCAAGAACCGAATAAGAAGGCCTCGTAACCTTACTAGGAAACTCATCAGAATGACACGGGCGGATATCGCAATCGGTATGCCCCGCACAGGAGGCTATATACTTGGTGAAGTCATACCAACTGCATACCCCCTCATTGGAATAATGATATATTCCTCCATGCTCCAGAAAAGACCGACGTGCTATGATAGAGGCAATGGCTCCAGCAAGATCCGCAGCATAGGTAGGAGTTCCTGTCTGATCAAAAACCACTTTCAGTGATGGCTTGGACGCGGTGAGAGCCAGCATGGTCTTCACAAAATTCTTTCCAAACTCGCTATATAACCATGCAGTACGGATGATGACATAATTACAGCCCGAGGCCACGATATTCTGCTCACCATGAAGTTTGGTAAGCCCATACACCCCAGTAGGGCCCCCTTTCTGATCCTCGCGACATGGTACGTTATAAGGGTCTGCCCCGAACACGTAGTCCGTACTTATGTGGATCAGGGTGCCTCCCACCTCACGCATAACCATGGCAAGGTTGGCAGGTGCTGTAGCGTTAAGCAGTTCCGCCAATTCCCTCCTATCTTCTGCCCCCTCCACATCAGTAAAGGCAGCACAATTGACAATCAGCTCCACATTCTCACGCTTAACAATCTCCCTTATAGCACCAGTATCAGTAATATCCAACTTTTCGGTACCCATCGGAACGTCATCACCGCCCAGAGAACGGAGCATATCGCGCTGCTCTTCTCTCGCATCAGTCACATCGGTAAAAATAAAGTGATCTTCCGACTTCAAGGATGCAATCCTAAGTTCATTACCAAGCTGTCCGTTGGCACCTGTAATCAAAACGTTCATCACTCGTACAAATCCACATTATAGTCAAACAGACAATCACAATCCTTCAGCATAGGATGAGCCGAATCCTTGGCAGAAAGCAAAGCTTTATCGGCAGGAATCTTCCAGTCAATCCCTATCATAGGGTCATTCCATGCCACGGCACCCTCATTCTGAGGAGAATACGGATTGTCGCACTTATACTGGAAAACAGCCTCAGGTGAAAGGACACTAAATCCGTGTGCAAACCCGCGAGGGATAAAGAACTGCCTGTGATTCTCCTCTGAAAGTTCCACTGCCACATGCTTCCCGAAAGTAGGACTCCCCTTGCGAATATCCACAGCGACATCGAGAACCTTCCCTTTCACCACGCGGACAAGTTTGCTCTGAGAGAACTTTCCTTTCTGAAAATGCAGCCCGCGCAGTACGCCATAGGAACTCTTGCTCTCATTATCCTGAACAAACCGGACCGGACGGACCAACGCATCGAAATCATGCTGTGAATAAGATTCAAAGAAATAGCCTCGGCTATCCTCAAAGATCCTCGGCTCAATAACTACAACCCCGGGGATCTCCGTCTGTATTACGTTCATTTACAATATATTAAAACTCATCAATATTCATTGTCCCGTTCTTCTCAACCTCATCAGCCATCCGGACAAGATACTGCCCGTAAGGATTCTTGAGCATAGGGCTGGCAACTTCGCGTACCTTATCTGGAGTTATCCAACCCTTTCTTAGTCCTATTCCCTCAAGACAAGCCACTTTGAGCCCCTGACGCTTCTCAATGGTTTCTATATAATTGGAAGCTTCTGCCAGTGAATCGTGTGTCCCCGTGTCCAACCATGCGAATCCCCTGCCAAGAGTCTGCACCTTCAACTCTCCGGCAGAAAGAAATTCCTGATTGACAGTGGTAATTTCAAGTTCCCCACGAGCAGAAGGCTTGATATGCTTGGCTATATCCACCACTTTGTTGGGATAGAAGTAAAGACCCACTACGGCATAGTTTGATTTAGGCTTCAACGGCTTCTCTTCGATGGAAAGGCAATTGCCTTTCTTGTCAAACTCAGCCACACCATACCTCTCCGGATCGCTAACCCAATAGCCAAACACGGTGGCTTTTCCCTCATCAGCCGTCCGGACAGCACCACGGAGAAGCTCCGAGAAGCCGGCACCATGAAAAATATTGTCTCCAAGTACAAGGCATACGGAATCATCTCCCACAAACTCTTCTCCTATGATGAAAGCCTGAGCAAGCCCATCAGGAGACGGCTGCTCAGCATAACTGAAATTCACCCCGAAGTCACTTCCATCACCAAGAAGTCGCTTGAACCCGGGAAGATCATAAGGAGTGGAAATAATGAGAATGTCCCTAATACCTGCCAGCATGAGCACGGAAACGGGATAATAAATCATCGGCTTGTCGAAGATAGGGAGAAGCTGCTTGCTCACGCCCTTAGTAATGGGATACAGGCGCGTACCTGATCCACCCGCAAGAACAATTCCTTTCATAGTTTTCCGGTTTAAAAAGATTCAGGTTCAGAACCAGCCTCATCGAAGTACTCCTTTTTAGCATGGCAGACCGGGCACTCCTTTGGAGGCTCCGGTCCCACATACTTGTATCCGCATACAGAGCAGATCCATTCTTTATTTTCCTTTGCCATATTTGTGTATATTAATCCACACAAATATAGCAAATAAATCTATAAGTCAGCGTCAATCATCATTGGAACTTGACACGTCCGGAGTTCCGAACCGCCAGCTCATCACAGACTGGGAAATGTTGATGATATAGTCTCCCATCTTCTCGAGTTCTTCCACAAGTGCGATATAATAGACACCTTCAAAATATTTATCTCCATCATTCTCCGTGAGCTCCCTTTCCCTTAGATAGTCTCGTCTGGTATTGATATCCACCTCAGCTGTCACCGCATTGTCAATATTGGTAATGGTAGCACTATTGGACAAATTATATATCATGGCGTCGAACGCCCTCTCTACAAGCCCAATCATATCATCCACTTCTTTCGTATGCACTTCACTGAGTTTCTGCCCATGCTCCAATGCCCTTGCAATGAGCCTGCTGATAGCTTCTCCGCTATCGCCGAGCGACTCCATCTCGCCAACTATCCTATAAAGCGACTTTATATGAAGGGAAGAGCGATCACTGAGCGTATCACGACTCACTTTATTAAGGAAGCCGACCACTTCGTACTCAATCCTGTCAGAAATCTCCTCATATTTGACAAGTTTCTCCTGATAAGGACGAAAAGCCTGCTCATCGGAGGATGAGTCCACGGCACTCTTCACATATCCAAGTCCCTTACGCATAATCTCGCCGAAATGCACGACCTCTTTATCAGCCTCTGAGACAGCAAGTTCTGGAGTAGAAATAAGTCCCGCATTGATGTATACAAGTCTTCCTTGATCTTCTCCTTTCTTCTCCTTGATGATAGCACAAACCAATTTTTCTATCCAAGGGATAAACCAGATGAGAAGAGATGTATTGATAAGGTTGAACACAGTATGAAGCATGGATACCCCGTACAATGGAGCCTGGTCCGATCCCGACAGCCCAAGAACGTCCAATATCCAGTGTATCAGCGAGAGGAATGGATAAAAGAGGGATACCGCCCATATCACACCAAACACATTAAACACTGTATGGGCAAGCGCCGCTCTTTTTGCATTGGTATTACCCACAGAAGCAGCAATATTAGCCGTGATGGTGGTACCGATATTCTCACCGAGCACCATTGCCGCAGCCATATCGAACTCTATCCACCCCATATTGAGGAAAATCAAGGTAAGTGCAACGGTGGCACTGGAGGACTGGAGAATCAGGGTCAGAATCGTTCCGACAAGGATGAAAAGCAATACAGACCATATTCCATGACCGGACCAACTCTGAAGAAACGCAAGCACTTCCGGGCTTGACTGAAGGTCTGGTACAGAGTTTTTCATAAATGACAAGCCAAGGAAAAGAAGGCTAAAGCCTACCACAAACTCACTAATGTCCCGAATGCGCCCTTTCTTGGATATACTCATCACAAAGCCCACAGCCATCAGAGGAACGGCAAGTATGGATATGTCTGCCTTAAAGCCGAATACAGCGATTATCCAGGCGGTCAGAGTAGTACCGATATTGGCTCCCATAATCACGCTAATAGCCTGCGACAACGTAAGAAGGCCTGCATTAACGAAACCGACGACCATCACGGTAGTGGCGCTGGAAGACTGTATGATACCTGTAACACCAAGTCCAGTAATCACTCCCTTAAACGGATTAGACGTGATGGAAGAAAGGAATTTGCGAAGCCCCGAACCAGCGGCTTTCTGCAATCCGGAGCTCATAAGGTTCATTCCATAAAGGAATAGTCCGAGGGCTCCGATAAGCGTAATAATACCTAGAATCATTATTTCAAATCTTGTTTCTGACTGCAAAAATGAGCATTATATATGTTTTGTCAAATATCCAACTAACGATTTAACAATTATTTAACAAGCCGCAACATCTATATGCTGAAGAAGAATTATCTTTGTGACATGAGTAATACTATTTTAGTGGTCGAGGACGAAGCCGACATCCGGAAGATTCTCGGCTTTAATCTACGAAGCGAGGGCTACGAGGTCGTGGAAGCAGGAAGTGCAGAAGAAGCGCTGAATCTGCTAAGCGATAGTGTTTCCTTGATTCTTCTAGATATAATGCTCCCTGGAATGTCAGGCTTGGAGATGACACGAAAGCTCAGGCAAGAGAGGGGGAATGCCACCCCTATCATCTTCCTCACTGCACTCGGAGCGGAGAGCGACATCCTCAACGGATTCTCGTCAGGAGCTGATGACTATATCTCTAAACCTTTTTCCTTCAACGAGCTAAACGCACGCATAAAGGCCATTCTGAGGCGCACTGCAAAATCGGCTCCCGATGATGGCATCATAAGGATATCCGACTTATGCATCGATCCAGCAAAAGGCAGTGTGACCGTGGCTGGACAGAAAGTGGAACTGTCGAGAAAAGAGTTTGATCTTCTTGTGCTGCTCGCCAGACATCCCAAGACATATTTCTCAAGAGCTACCATTATAGATGAATTGTGGAAAGATGCCCCCTATGTGCTTGACAGGACAATTGATGTACACTTCGCAAGGATACGCTCAAAACTTGGTCCACGCCACGACCTGATAAAGAACAAAACCGGATTCGGATATTATATTGATCCAGATACATATGAGCCTAAAGAATAGAACCATCATCTCCCTTACATGCATTATCGTGCTGTTTGCAACCGCTGCTATTTTCATAGCATCCGTCAATGAAAACAAGGACAAGAAGTCAATTCTGGCAGCAAGACTCGAGGCATACTGCGATGCAATCTATTATTCCAGCCTAGCTCCAGACAGACTGCCTTCCAGGATCCAAGCCAGCATAATAAGGCCGGACGGAGCCGTCATCTACGACTCGAGAACGGATGCAGGGAAAATGGAAAACCACCTCCAGCGTCCCGAGATTCAAAAAAGCATCACTTCAGGAAGCGGGTATTGTACTAGAGAATCCTCCACGTCAAAGTCCAAATATTTTTATTACGCCAAAAACTATGGCGATAAAATTATCCGATGCGCACAACCTTACGAGGTCGACCTGGAGCAATTTTTCAAATTGGACTGGATGCTGATAATAAGCATAGGGCTTCTCCTGATACTTACGCTAGCTACAATAGCTATATTATTCAAACGATTCTCGACCGAGGCCGAAGACGCCGCAGAAGCGGAACGCAGAAGGCTCAAACATGAGATGACCGCCAACATCTCACATGAACTAAAAACACCTGTAAGCAGCATCAGAGGATACCTGGAGACTTTAGTAAACCACCCGGAGATAGACGATGACAACAGACAATTGTTCACTGAGAGAGCATACCTCCAATGCCTAAGACTGAGCGACATGATACGGGATATATCCCTAATTACCAAATTAGAGGAAGCGCCCCAACTCTTCAGAACAGAGCCTGTAAATGTAAAGAACACCTTTAATGAGGTAGTGGAAGAACTTTCCGAGACGCTATCAGCACACTCTATTTCCGTCACCAACGAACTTCCGCCCGTCTGCGTGAGGGGAAACTATCAGCTTATCTACTCAATATTCCGCAATCTCATGGAGAACACGGCCAAATATGCTGGAGACGGCAGCAGTGCAACAATCAACTACTCCAAAGACAAGGATGGCATCCACCACTTCGACTACCACGACAACGGACACGGCGTCGCACCTGAGCTTCTTGACAGAATTTTCGAAAGGTTCTTCAGACTAGATAATGACCGTAGTCGCACCTCGGAAGGTTCCGGGCTAGGACTTTCAATAATAAAAAACGCCGTAATTTTCCACAACGGGGAAATCACGGCGTACAATGCTGAAGGCGGAGGGCTTGGCTTCAGATTCTCTCTGAAGGATCTACCACTCTAATTATTTTCCGAGCATCTTCTCGCTACGTGCGACAAAGTCAGAAAGAGCCTTGCCCTTGAGCATTCCATTGCTCAGAAGAGCCAAATCCACCACCTGACGGAGAAGATCCTTGTCACCTTCTGATGCCCTATCTTCCCAGATCTTGGCAACAAGAGGATTCTGCATATTGACGATGATATTGTAAGACTCTGGAATGGAACCATAGAAGTTCATTCCACCGCCCATTGCACTCATCTCCCTATAACGGCGCATAAACTCACCTTGGGTGATAAGAACTGGGGCAGATGTCTCCCCAAGGTTGCGCGCTTCTACTACATACTCATTGCCCTGAGGAAGAACAGATTTAAACATCTCGTCAAGAGACTTCTTATCATCATCACTCAGCTCAAGTTTAACCTCTTCAGTCTTAGGAATCAGTTTGTCTACGGAATCGCTATCGACTCTGGCGAACCTCGCATTCTCAATCTTTGACTCAAGAAGGTTTACAAAGTGGCTGTCAAGCTCACAATCCATCAAAAGTACGTCATAGCCCTGATTCTTGGCAGCATCCACAAAGAAGTACTGTTCTTCAGGGTTTGTGGCATATAGGAACACGACCTTCTTATCCTTGTCAGTCTGGGCCGGCTCGATGGCCTTACGGTAATCATCTATACTGAAGTACTTTCCGTCAGTATTCTTGAGGAGTGCGAATTTCATAGCTCTATCGCAGAACTTCTCGTCACTGAGCATTCCATACTCGATAAAAAGCTTGATATTGTCCCACTTCTGCTCGTACTGCTCCCTCTGATCCTTAAATATTTCCTCAAGACGGTCTGCGACCTTTTTGGTGATGTAGGTACTAATCTTCTTGACATTGGAATCACTCTGGAGGTAGCTTCTGCTGACATTCAGAGGAATGTCCGGAGAGTCTATCACACCATGAAGCAAGGTCAGAAAGTCAGGAACTATATTATCCACATGCTCGGTAACGAACATCTGGTTGCAATAGAGTTGAATCTTATTCTTGTCTATGGACATTCTCTCCTTGATCTTAGGGAAATACAGCACACCAGTAAGGTTGAACGGGTAATCTACGTTGAGGTGTATCCAGAACATAGGCTCATCGTCCATAGGGTAGAGTTCTTTATAGAACTTGAGATAATCCTCATCCTTAAGTTCTGACGGGGCCTTGGTCCATATAGGCTCAATGTTGTTGATCACATTGTCCTCATCTGTTTCAACACTCTTTCCATCCTTCCATTCCGTCTTCTTTCCGAAAACGACAGGAATTGGCATAAATTTGCAATACTTCTCAAGGAGTTGTGAAATCTTACCCTTGCTTGCAAACTCGGAAGAGTCGTCATCAAGGAACAAAGTGATGGTCGTACCCCTATCAGCCTTATCGCCTTCCTCCATAGAATACTCAGGAGAACCATCACAAGACCATTTTACTGCCTTGGCTCCGTCTTTCCAGCTGAGAGTATCTATGGTAACCTTCTTGGACACCATGAAAGCAGAATAGAAGCCAAGACCAAAATGACCGATGATAGAACCGATCTGATCCTTATATTTTTCAAGGAATTCTCCAGCAGATGAGAATGCTATCTGGTTGATGTATTTGTCAACCTCCTCCTCAGTCATACCGATACCACGATCGGTAATCTTGAGTACCTTTTCCTTCTCATCAAGCTCCACAGTCACTTTAAGTTCTCCAAGTTCCCCCTTAAAATCACCAGATGAAGCAAGGGCTTTCATCTTCTGACTTGCATCCACAGCATTCGCTACAAGTTCACGGAGGAAAATCTCATGATCCGAATAAAGGAACTGCTTTATAACGGGGAATATATTTTCAGTGGTAACCCCGATTTTACCTTTCAAAGACTTCGTTGACATATAATCTGTTTTATTAATTCACACAAAAGGCCGACCAAACGGCCGACCTTTGAAAATCAAAATATGTTCCAGTGACAAATTGTCAAAGCATTACCACATTCGCCTCTCCAGTTTTGTATATAGCCTTAACTTTGTCTTCTGCATTACCGTTTACAATGAACACCATGTCAAACGTCCCATTCATAAGCAAATCGAAGCGGAACGTACTCCATCTATACGAAGCACCCCACTTATACTCTACCGGCTCACAAGAATTTACGGACACGGAATATGTATCATCTTCCTTACAATGATACGAATATCCGTCTATCTTCCACTGATACAAGGCAGTACCGTCAACAAGATTAGCCTCACTTCGCTGGATTCCATCGACAGTGAAAGACAGCCCGCCACCTTCACATTTCACATTCCAACGGCCATCACCCAAACGCTTAACTTCAGCAGACACCCTGGTATCACACACTGTCAGAACAAAAGATTCGCAGAAACCTTCCTCGTCCATAACATCCACATACTTACTTAAAGCCTCCACCGTGGCGTCAAGCGGGTTGGATATATGCTTTTCACTCATTCTCGTCATAGCCCATATATCCTTCCCGGATGAAGTTCCCTCATCCAAGACACAGGAAGAGAACATCATAGGCATTACCGCCGCCAATGCGAATAATAAAAAAGTCCTTTTCATAATCTCAGAATTTTATTCCGAACCCAGCTTTCAAACCCGTATAAAGGCTACCTGTTCCAGCTTCGAGCAGCACAAAAGCACCAGAATCCAGAACACGGTATTCCACCCCAATAGGCGTAATCTGATACGCTGGAGTAAGCGTTGAGCCAGATATAGCATCAAAGCCAAACTTTTGTGACGCGCCAATACCGAGAGAGCCATAGAGTCTCACCTTCGGCCTATCCATGTATAAGACTTTGACTTTAGGAATCAACAACAGATTCACTCCCGTTTTATTACCTCTTGACATATCGTTCACCCCATCGAATACCTCATGCCAATAGAAGCCAGCAGCCACGTCACAGGCCACAGAAAGCCAATTACAGAATTTGTAACCTGCCTCAAATGAAATTCCTCCTATGGATTTGGTTGGGCCGTAATAGTCCTTGTACATCTCACCAATTGTTCCATAGCCAATCTCATATCCATGCATGTTGAACGCAGAACCCTCAGAGAAATACTCCGAAGCGACATTGGAAGGCATGCACCAACTGATGCTTGTATAGAACCCATCTTTAGAGTGCTTTGCCTGATAGGGCCTGACCCTTGACATTGCATTAGTTCCAAGAAGCGCCAGTGCCACGACAGCGATGATACCTTTGTATACCCTTTTCATTACAGAACTATTTATACAAGAATCTCTTAATGCTCATTTTAGGAGTCTTCTCAAAAGGCACCATCACCTGTTCAACCTTTGCTATCTGACTATAGCCTGGCAACTTCCGATTGGCCTGATGACGTATATTCTCTGGGATATCGGATATAGCCTCCATGTCAAGACCTGACTTTTTCACAGCCTCAGCATCAAGGAATACGAGAGCCACAATCTTACCAGAACGGTCCACCACCACAGACTCGGCCACAAACGGCTGATTGTTTACCACTGCCTCTATTTCCTCCGGATAAATATTCTGTCCGTTGGCAGATAGAATCATGCTCTTGGAACGGCCTTTAATGAAGATATTGCCCTTGGCATCCATAATGCCAAGATCTCCTGTTTTGAGGAAACCATCATCCGTAAAGGCTGCTTTTGTGGCCTCTTCATTCTTATAATACCCAATGGTAATATTGTCGCCCTTAGCCTGTATTTCACCTGCAATATGCTGTGGATCATCGGAATCAATGCGCGCCTTGATGCAATTGATAGCCTTTCCGCAAGAACCAGGCACATAATAGCGCCAGTCCTCGTAAGCCAGGAGAGGAGCTGCTTCTGTCATACCATATCCAACAGTATAATGCAGTCCAATCCGTTTAAAGCACTTTTCCACCTCAGGATTAAGAGCAGCGCCGCCCATAATATAGCTCCGCACTTTTCCACCAAACGCAGTGTCAAGACTGCTCCTTACCTTGTTGAATATAATCTTCCTCACTCCTGGAATAGATGTCAAGATCTTCATATACCACTTGCCAAGAACAGGCTTGATAGAAGACTTGTACACCTTTTCCATAACTAGAGGGACCGTGCATACCAGGAAAGGTTGCACGTCGTGCATGGCTTTCAGAAGAAGCGAAGGTGCGGGAGTCTTTCCAAGGAAATATACAGCACATCCTCCGGCAAGCGGATAAAGGAGTTCATAAACCATACCATAGATATGCGCCATAGGGAGCATTGACACGATGGAATCATCGGCATGGACAGGAATATGATCGTGTCCAAAAGCAATAGAACTACTAAGATTGCCATAAGTCAGCATCACTCCCTTCGGAGCACTTGTAGTTCCAGAAGTATAATTAATTACCGCAAGGTCACCCAAATTGTCAGTCGGAAGGATAAAATCATCTTTTCTCAGGCCATCAGGATACGCAGTTGAAAAAGCCTCCTCGCGACATTCGAAAGCCTTTCTTGTATCATCATCCGCAGCATAGAGAACAGAGAAGTCGTCCACATTGACAACCACTTTGAGAAGTGGCATGGAGTCCTTGTCAAGTTTGTCCCAAATCTCTTTATCCGTAAAAAGAACTATGCTTTCAGAATGGTTGACAAGATGGGATATACTGTCTGGATGGAAATCACATAGAATAGTCACCGTTACAGCACGGTACGCATTGGACGAGAGAAAACTTACGGCCCAACGAGCGGTATTCTTTGCACAAATGGCAATTTTATCTCCCGGTTTGATTCCGGCATTCTTAAAAGCAAGAGAGAACTTGACAATATTCTCCGCAAGCTGCTTGTTGGTAAATGTCTCCCCTTTGTAGTTACATAGAGCAGGCTTGTCCCACAGGGACTTCATATTGGTTTGAAGTGTCGCTAGATAATGGCGCATAATCATATTTGTTAAATCAAGGATAGCAAATTTAGTGTTTTGACCCTTATTGCCAAAGGCTTTCGTATGAAAATAATCAATTAATTACGATATTTGTGGCGAAACAATAAATATCGTGGTAAAAGGATGAGAAAAAACCCCATAGTTGCTATTATTTACGATTTCGACGGAACACTATCTCCTGGCAACATGCAGGAATTCGGCTTCATACAGGCTGTCGGCAAGACCAAGGAGGAATTCTGGAAGATGAGCGACAGAATCGCCATCGGGCAGGACGCGTCCAACGTATTGTCCTACATGAAACTGATGTTCGATGAAGCACGCGCCTGCGGAATAGAACTACGCCGAGACCGTTTCAAGGAGTTCGGTAAGGATATTGAACTCTACGAAGGCATTGAAAAATGGTGGTTTGATGCAGTAAATCTATACGGAAGAGAGCATGGTGTCACCGTGGAACATTACATCAACTCTTCAGGTCTTAAAGAAATCATAGAAGGCAGCCCCATTGCACGCAAGTTCAAGCACATCTTCGCTGGTTCATTCATCTACAACGACAAAGGAGATGCCGAATGGCCTGGAGTGGCTGTGGATTACACTGCCAAGACTCAGTTCATCTTCAAGATAAACAAGGGCATCTTCAGCGCTAGAGACAACAAACGCGTAAACGAATCCGTAGCAGATGACAAGAAAAGGGTTCCATTCTCGCAAATGGTCTATTTCGGAGACGGAGACACAGATGTACCATGCATGAAAATTGTCAAAATGTTTGGCGGTCACTCAATAGCTGTCTACAACCCGGACAATCATACCAAGAAGTCTTCAGCGCTCAAGTTAAAGCGGCAAGGACGTGTGGATTTTGCCCTGCCTGCCAAATACGGACCAGACTCGAGCGCTTTTCAGGTAGTGTGCGCAATCATCAACAAGATAAAGGCCGACTACGACTTGCAGCATCTTTCACTATAATCACGAACGCAACCAGCAATTCAAACCATATCGGATATGGAATATCGGGAACTGACAGAACAAGAATATAAGGACAGGGAGTCAAGGATTCTATACGAGGACAATCATCTGCTGATTGTCAACAAACGTCCAGGAGACATAGTTCAAGGTGACAAGACTGGAGACGAATGTCTAACAGACATATACAAGGCACTTATTGCCAAAAGGGACGGGAAGCCAGGCAAAGTATTCATGGGTGTACCCCATAGGCTTGATAGGCCCGTGAGCGGCATCTGCATACTAGCCAAGACTTCCAAGTCTCTTGAGAGGATGAGCGCCATGTTCCGTAACGGAGACATCCACAAGAAATACTGGGCACTATGCTGCGCAAAGCCCGATCCGGAAGAGGGCACACTTGAAAACTGGCTGATAAGGAACGAGAAACAGAACAAAACATACATAGTTCCGCAAGGCAGCCATAAAGAAGCAAAGTTTGCAAGGCTCAACTATAAGTTCCTCCGCAGTACTGAACGCTATCATCTGGTCGAGGTGGAGCTTCTCACAGGAAGACATCACCAGATAAGATGCCAACTCGCCGGTATCGGCTGCGTGATTAAAGGTGATCTGAAGTATGGTGCACGAAGGTCAAATCCAGACGGAAGCATCAGCCTTCATGCGCACGAAGTCACGTTCATTCATCCTGTACAGAAGGTTCCGGTACACATAATTGCCGACTTCGTTTCAGCAGAGAGTATTCTCCAGGGGTAATGCCCATCTTCAGTTTGAATGCCATACCAAAACTGACTTGATTATGGAACCCGGATTTTTCCGAGAGCTCGAACACTTTAAGTTTGGGGTCTCTCTCCATAAGATCAAGTGAGTACCTGATTCGATAGTCATTTACAAACTGACAGAAGTTCATTCCTGTAGTATTATTGATTGCCTTGGAAAGAGTCGTTTTGTTGGTATAAACAAGGGATGAGAGTTGATGGATGGAGAAATTCTCATCAAGAAACGGCTTATCTGTCTCCATCACTTTCATAACCCTCTGCATCAGTTCAGATTCCTTGGCTGTTCTGATTTTAATAGGCTCACGAGGGGCTGTCGATGACTCCGAATAAGCCCGCATTAGAGCCTTCAGTTCGCGCTCTCGATTACGATCTATAAGGATGTATCCAGACTGCTCACGATATAGCAAGAATACATATATAAGCATATCCGCAGCTGCTAACGCCACGCTTCCCACCGGTCTCTCCATCAGCCCGCAAGCAATAGCTTTCAGCAAATTAAGAAGTGACAGCAGTAGGAGTCGCGACATTGAGAGCAGAACGTTCCAGAAGTCCACAGCGCGAAACAGCCTTCTTATACTGAAATACCTCTCGTAAAACCGAAAAGCCAGAATTACGAACACAAACATATCCATAAAGAGAAATAGCAGATTCTCATCAATGGATGAACACAAATATACTACCTCAACCGCCGAAGATGCACACGCCAACACGAGAGTAGGAAAACTCCTCTCGTCTCCTATAGGGAAACATACGATCACTGCACTCGCGATTGGCAGTGTAACTGCAAAAAGAGCTATGCTGAAATGACGTCCAATCCACGGAGATAAGGTAAGAAATGGACCAAATGCACAAAATAGAGAAAGTAGCCATGATATACGGATACGGGAAAAGGTTATAGTGCTCATAAGTATGTTTTGAGCAAATATACAATTCCATTCCCTCCAATAAAGGCTATTTCAACCACTCTAAGGCTGAAATTTATATTTCTTATCTATTTATTTGCTTTTTTTAGAGAACTTCATCGTATCAAATCCCTTTCCGTAGACACCTGTTACGGATGACACAGAAACGAATGCATCAGGGTCGATAGCATTAATATATTTCAGGAAGATATTAAGGTCCGTCTTACGGGTAATCACCATCACAACATTTACCTCATTCTTAGTATACCACCCTTTCCCATCAAGTACAGTTACCCCACGATGTAAATCATTGGTAATGGCATCCGCTATTTGCTGATACTTGTGAGACAGCACAAAAATCTGAACGGATTGACGAGAACCTGACAGGTATAGGTCAAGCACGGTGCTGACTATTACTACAAGGATAAAGCCGTACACCACCGTAGTGATCTTATCTGCCCACGGCATAAGAGAGCCGTCCGGCATATAAGAAGGCACAAAAAAGGATGAAAGTATAATAACTACATCCATAAGCATTATCATCCTGCCGGGAGACACGTTACGATACTTATTGATCATAAGGGCTATGATATCTGTACCTCCTGTGCTTCCCCCCTGGGATATAGTCATGCCGATTCCTGTTCCTGCAAGGATACCTCCCATGATTGTACTCATCAGCTTTCCATTATCCACTGCAAGAATCTGTGTAATATCTGCCGGGATAACTGCCTGCATGATATTCATGGCAAGTGATGTGACTATCGTAGCGTAAATGGTTTTGCCGCCAAAGCCCTTGCCAAGCACAAAAAGAGCCGCAATGATAAGGGCAATATTCACTACGAAATATGTGTACCCTATCTTAATACCGGTTGCATACTGAACTATTGAAGCGACACCTGTGACGCCACCTCCGATGAGGTTGTTAGGCACGAGAAAAGTGGTCCATCCGAGCACATATGCAAACACTCCAATTGTAATGATGACATACTCCTTGAGCGTCACCCATACACTTTTCTTAAGAATAGCCATATAAGTTACTTCTTTTTCTTCAAGGAAACTCCTGTCTTAATCTCTTCAAAGCCCTCACCATATACGTTGTTTGTAGGGGAGATGGACATGAATGCCTTAGGATCCGTATCTTTGATTACCTTAGTCAAGGCAGGGAGCTCCTTCTGGCTTATCAGTATAAGCAGTACGTTCTTATCGTTCTTGGTGTACCACCCCTGGGCCTTCAACAAGGTCACGCCACGATCCATATTATTGATAATATGATCGGCAATCTCCTTGTACCGTTCCGAGAATACCATAAGTTGGTACGAGGACCGTTTTCCTCCCACCACTACATCAATCATTAGGGAGAAAATTACAAGTTCCTCTAGTCCATAACACATATCCGAAAAGTTCTTCTCCGGAAGGAAAAGTAGCAGGGAGCAGATCAAGACATCCGTCACAAGATAAATCATGCTCAACGATATTGGCCAGTACTTGTTTATCATTAAAGAGATTATATCCGTACCCCCAGTACTTCCTCCATACCTAATTACCATTCCTATACCTATGGCTTCGATGGCTCCAGCCAACACCGGAATCAGTACCCTCTCTTGAATAAAGAAGAAGCCACCAGGCACACAGTGAAGAAATGTTAGGTCACCAATAATACCCATAGCCAAGGAAGATACAGCAATACAGTATATTGTCTTAAACCCGAAGCCTATCCCCATAGCGAACACCGCAATGATGATAAGTAAGGCATTTATCACGATATAAGAGTACTGCGCCTGAATAAATCCACCAGTAGCATACTGCAGAATGGTGCAGAGGCCCATCATACCTCCGGCTGACATCCCATTTGGAATCATGAAACCTTCCCATGCAAATGCAAAGATGAAGGATGCTATGGTAAGGATGACATAATCCTTTACCGTATTCAACAACTTCCTTGAGTCCATCTTACTTCAGAACAATGTTAATAATTCTTCCAGGCACAACTATAACCTTCACTATATTCATACCGGCAGCCCACTTTGCAGTCTGCTCAAGAGAACGCACGTGCGCCTCCACATCTGCAGCAGATGCACTCTTGGGAAGTTCAACGGTGAAGCGCATTTTACCGTTAAACTGCACCGGATATGTCACAGTATCATCAGCAGCATAAGCAGCCACATATTCAGGGAATTTTGCGTAAGTCACGCTATCGTCGTGACCGAGAGTATGCCAAAGCTCTTCCGCAATATGAGGGGCAAACGGAGATAAAAGGACTACAAGCGGCTCAAGAATAGCTTTCTTAACACATTTCAAAGCGCCAAGTTCATTGACAGCTATCATGAACGCACTAATGGTGGTGTTATATGAAAATGCCTCTATATCTTCCTGTTCCTTTGCAATTAGTTTATGCAGAATCTTAAGTTCAGCAGCTGTAGCCTTTTCATCCGTAACAAGCCATGCATCACGGTCATAGAACAGCCTCCAGAACTTCTTAAGGAAGCGGTTTACGCCATCAATGCCCTTGGTATCCCACGGCTTGCTCTGTTCCACAGGGCCAAGGAACATCTCATAAAGGCGGAGGGTATCCGCGCCATATGTGTCGCAGATATCATCAGGGTTAACGACATTATACATGGACTTGCTCATCTTTTCCACAGCCCATCCGCAGATATATTCTCCATTCTCAAGTACGAACTCGGCATCAGCAAATTCAGGACGCCATTTGCGGAAAGCCTCTATATCAAGACGGTCATTATGAACGATATTGATATCCACATGAATTTCAGTGGTCTCGTAAGATGATTTCAACCCTGCGGAAACGAAAGTATTGGTTCCGACTACACGATACACGAAGCTTGAGCGGCCCTGAATCATACCTTGATTGACAAGTTTGCGGAACGGCTCATCTTCACATACATACCCGAGATCATAAAGGAACTTATTCCAGAATCTTGAATAGATAAGATGTCCTGTAGCATGCTCGGTGCCTCCGACATATAGGTCAACGCTGCGCCAGTACTCATTGGCCTCACGACTCACCAAAGCCTTGTCATCTTGAGGATCCATGTATCTTAAATAATAAGCACTTGAGCCCGCAAATCCAGGCATAGTACTCTTCTCAAGAGGATATCCGCAGTATGTCCAGTTCTTTGCACGCGAAAGAGGTGGCTGACCGTCAGGAGATGGTTTGTAAGAATCTATTTCTGGCAGTCTCAATGGTAGCTCCGACTCAGGAATAGGAGTCGGTATCCCATCTTTGTAGTAGATAGGGAAAGGCTCTCCCCAATAACGCTGGCGAGAGAAAATAGCGTCCCTAAGGCGATAATTAGTCTTCCTGCGGCCAAGCCCGTGAGCCTCCACATAGTTCTTGGCTGCCTCAATGGCATCTTTAACCCTCATACCATTAAGGAATCCGGAATTGCACATAATTCCATCCTTGGCATCAAAACTCTGCTCCGAAACATCGCAGCCCTCTATCAATGGTATTATCGGAAGACCAAACTTTTTGGCAAAAGCATAATCTCTGCTATCATGCGCAGGTACAGCCATTATGGCACCAGTACCATATCCGGCAAGCACATATTCAGAAATCCATATAGGAACCTTATCTCCTGTAAGAGGATTAATTCCGTATGAGCCAGAGAAGACTCCTGTAACGGACTTTGTCTCAGAGATTCTCTCTCTCTCAGTCTTCTTCTTGACAGACTCCACATAAGCAGCCACTTCTTCTCGGCGGTCCTCGGTAGTGAGCTGATCTACAAGTTCACTCTCAGGTGCAAGGACCATAAATGTCACACCGAACACGGTGTCGGCACGGGTAGTAAAAATAGTGACAGGAAGATGCCTTTCTCCACACACAGTATCAAATACCATCTCGGTGCCCTCCGAGCGTCCGATCCAGTTACGCTGCATCTCCTTCAGAGAATCAGACCAGTCCAAAGAATCAAGAGAATCGAGCAACCTCCCAGCATACGAAGACACACGAAGTTGCCACTGGGTCATTTTCTTCTGTTCCACCGGGAACCCTCCCCTCACGCTCAAACCATCTTTCACTTCATCATTAGCCAGAACAGTACCGAGCCCCTCACACCAGTTGACAGAAGTCTCTCCCTGATAAGCAATTCTATACCGCATCAGAATATCTGATTTCTCCTTCTCACTCGCTGACTTCCACTGCGACGGAGTCACGTCATCGTATCCCGTACTTTCAAACTTCGCCACAAGTTCAGCTATCGGCCTGGCCTTGTCTGCTGATGGGTCATACCAGCTATCAAACATCTTCAGGAAAGCCCACTGCGTCCACTTGTAAAACTTAGGATCACAAGTTCTAACTTCCCTATCCCAGTCATACGAAAAGCCGATACGATCCAGCTGTCTGCGATAACGACTTACATTCTGCTCTGTAGTGAGTTCAGGGTGCTGCCCGGTCTGTATGGCATATTGCTCGGCAGGTAGTCCGAATGCATCGTAGCCCATAGGATGAAGCACATTAAAGCCCTTAAGTCTCTTGTATCTTGCAAATATATCACTCGCAATATAACCGAGAGGATGACCTACATGGAGCCCCGCCCCTGAAGGATATGGAAACATGTCAAGGACATAGTATTTCGGCTTGGAAGTATCCTCTACTACCTTAAACTCTTTGTTGGCTGCCCAGTAAGCCTGCCACTTCTGCTCGATCGACTTGAAATCGTAATCCATTGTATTATTGCTTTATTTTCTTTTTTCCAACTTAAAATCCACATAAACGGACATAGCGCACTTGACTTTCTTTCCGCCCATCATGGCAGGCTTCCAGTCCGGAGACGAGGAAATGACTCTTACAGCCTCTGCGTCAAGCAATTCATCTACGCCCTTTGACACCTTGACTTCCGACACCTTTCCCTTTGTGTCAATCACGAAATCCACCAGGACACGTCCTTGTATTCCATCGCGCACCGCCTCACGAGGGTATCTCTGATATACATACACCCATTTTCTAAGGAAATCGGTAGGATCTGACGAGCCAAGGAAACGAGGCTTCACATCACAGTCTGAATATGCATACACATCCGTGGAAGTCTGCCTCGGCTTCACTGACGAATCCCTTCTGAACTCCAGAGATTTGCCATTGATGAGTTCAAGCGAAAAATTATAAATATACTCAAGTTCTCGCTCCATATCCTGATACTCAAGGATGGATGGAGTATCCCTCACCGTATTATACTCCGAATACATTCCCGTGGTAAACAGAACTGTAGGTATCTCTTTCTCGTAGAATGATCTGTGATCTGAGGCCACAGGTTCTTCGGCCACAACTTGTGGTCTCATAGGCTGCAACGTCCCGGATAGCATGTTAATCAGATCATTAAGATCTTGATTGGATGAGGTATAGGCATAAAAACCGTTGGATGGAATACCAACCATATCAAGATCAATACAAGCGTCAATCTTCACATCCTTACCAAAAGAGCGGTTAAGGAAATACCATGATCCCGACGAAGATTTTTGGGAAGCACCCGCAGCGATAAAAATCACCGAACGTTTGAGGAGAATCCGGTTGATACTCAACTTATGTGCAAGTTGCATCATCACCGAAAGACCCGAGGCATTCCCATTGGCCCCATAGAACACGCTATGCCTCTTCTCTCCGTCAACACTTATATCCATAGCACCAAGGTTATCCATCCTGGCACACACCACAACATAACGATCCCTCAACTCAGGATCATAGCCGGGAATGAACGACACCACATTGCACGAACGGAGCGTGTCCCCTGATTCCATCAATATACCGAATGGCTCTATCCCGTCTCCGCTGAGGAACTCAAGACCATAGGAGTCAAACACAGAACTGATATATTCAGCCGCCATTCTCTCACCCTCAGAGCCAGCAGCACGCCCATCCAGCATCGCGGAAGCAAGATACCCCACCTGATCCTTCATACTGTTAACCACCTCACTACCTTCACCAAGCGAGTCAAAATACGTCCCCGAGAACTGCGCGGAACAGTTCAGTGAAACCACAAGAAAAACTGATACCAACAATCTCTTCAGCATAAGTAAATTATCTATTGTTGAGAATCCATGCATCCGGACAGAATCCGCTTTCCCGAACCTGCTTGAGCGCATGATATGCATCCGTAATTCTGTCTGACGGGCAGATACCAACGGCAGTAAATCCATTACGGTAACGTATCATGGTAGCCTGATATCCAGCATTCACAGCCTTGTCTGCAAATTTACCGGCATTGTCCTGATTAGCAAATGCACCCACTACGATATAATATGCATGTGGCAAACGTCCCCGCTCATCATCTGAAAGCTGCCTTGCCTCAACAAGAGAACTACTGAGCATACGTATCGAGTCAAGTATGGCAAGAGAATCCGAAATCTGTCTCTGAACCATTTTCAGGGAATCAATTCTGTCATCGTGTGCTTTCTGCTCCATCAGAATGGCAGAACGCTTCTTTTCAATGTCAGCCGAGGTAGGCCTACCCGCGACTTTACGAAAGAAATCGCAGGAGTTCAAGCTCACACAAAATAGAAGAAGCAACACCACTTTCGAGCCACAAAATCTCATAAATCAGTACAATTAACCCAATTTGCAAATTTAGCAAAAGTTTCGAGGATTACGAATTTAGTGATCACCAAAAACGACTTGACTGAAAGTATGTTTATTCATATATTTGCGTTACTATGCGCACTTTTCTGATATCCATTCTCATCTTCATGGCGTCCGCACTTGGGACATCGGCCCAAACATACTTCGACTTCAAGGTTCCATTCCCAGCCGCACCCTTGGTCAAAAATGACACTGTCAGCCTACTTATCGTAGGCGATGTAATGATGCACGCCAGACAATTAGAATATGACTACACAGAATTTCTCGAAGAAATGAAACCGCTCCTTAACAAAGCGGACTTCACCATAGCCAACATGGAATTTTCCCTTGGCGGTAAGCCTTATAGCGGATACCCAGCATTCAGCGCACCTGACGGATATGCAAATTACGTAAAAGAGTGCGGGGTAGACGTATTCCTAATGGCAAATAACCACATTCTTGACCGTGGCATCAAAGGGCTCAAGCGGACCCTAAGTGTATACGACAGTCTCGGTATTAGGTTTTGCGGGGCTGCCCGCGACAGTTTATCCATGGATGAATCCTTTCCTCTAATACTGAGAAAGGATGGGCTGAGCATCGCCCTGCTCAACTTCACATACGGCACAAATGCGCCTGCCAGCAGGGGTTATCCAGCAGTCTGCATGATGGACAAAGACAAGATACACCACGCCATAGCAAAGGCAAAAGAGAAAAAAGCAGACGTTATAATTGCTCTTCCTCACTGGGGCACAGAATACCAGCTCACACATAGTAGCGAGCAAGCCAAATGGGCTGGGTGGCTCGTGGAAGAAGGCGTAGATGCGATAGTGGGAGCACATCCTCACGTAGTTCAAGACACTACCCATATTTCCGGAGTTCCAATTATCTACTCTACGGGCAATTTCATATCTAACATGAGCGCCAGAAACACCAGACTCGGCATGGCAGTAGAGTTGCGCATTATTAGAAAAGACGGAAGGGCGGTACTTCAAGAACCTGTCCTTCACTTCACATGGTGTACACTACCAGGGATGTTGAGCAAAACATACAAAACAATCCCAATAAAAAAGTGGGCCAGCCGAAAAGACGACTGGCTCACTAAATCCGATTACGAAAACATGCTTGCCACCCTAAAGCGGGTATGCGAAAGCACATCTATAAACTATTGAATCTACTGTGCTACAACAGCGCTATACTTGTCATACTTAGCTTTGTACTCATCGCCCTCGCTGATGAATCTGTAGCATGCGTTCTTCAGGTATTCAGCCACACTTGCCTTTACAACATCGTCCTTAGACATCTCGAATGCCTTCTCAAACGGAGGGATGCAAGCCTTAAGGGCAGTCTCAAACTCTCCCATAAGAGCCAAATACTTGGCGTCATCCATCTCGTTTGAAGCCTTCTCCTGAAGACTTACAGCAAGATTATAGAAATGGATACCCTCTCCGATGTAACCCCACTCATAGTTAGGATCCACGTCAGCACACTTACGATAAGCAGCTACAGCATCATCGAGACGACCGAGTTCTTCATTGATGTTACCCTCAACGTAGTAAAGAGAAGCATTGGTAGGCTCATTTTTCTTAGCCTCATCAAGAAGGGCAAAAAGCCTATTGGTATCATCACCACTCTTGATGTAGTAGTTGATAAGACCTACAAGAATTGTCTGGCTCTGAGGGAACTTAGAGAAACCTTCCTCAAGATATTTTTTGCTCTCCTCTGTCTTACCATTCTTATCTGCAATGTCTGCAAGTTTGGCATAAGAATCACCTTCAGCTCCAGTTACACCAACCTTGATGCCGTCAATAAAAAGTTTCTCAGCGCGAGTCAAATCATTGGCAGCCCAAGCAGTATATGCAGCATTATATACGGCATTAGTATCCACTACATTGAGAGGTGCAGTAGCTGAAGCCTTGGCAGCCTTCTCAAATAATACTGAAGCCTGATTCATGTTACCAAGGGTATAGTATGCAAACGCATCCTCAGAATACTTTGACGCGATATCCTTAAGAGCAGTTGTAATTTCTTTTGTCTTCTGTCCCTTCTCGTCAAGCTGACCAGCCTTGGCGTATGCATTTACAGCCTCGTCAAGCGCATTCTCAATGGCAGGAACAGTCACTTCAATAATTTGAAGTTGTCCGGCAGGAGAGAAATAGTAGTTCTTGTTAGAATATACGGACTTGGTGTAGGTATTGCCGTTAAGTTGAACAGTCTCTTCAGAAATAGGCTTCTCTGCACCACCCAAAAGAGACATTTCCTGCTTTGACATACCGACCCACACATTTCCCTTAGGGAAGTTGTAAGCGTCCACCAAAGACTTGCCATACTTAATCCATGTGGCAGGCTTAACGTTCTGCTTAGGATTTGCGGTAGCTGCCTCAGCTTTCACGACAGCGGCTTTTGCAGCCTCACTGCTCTTTGGCTGAGCCTGCAAATCAACAGCCGTAATAGCGGCTGCGACTGCAAATACGTAAAGGAATTTCTTCATACTGATATTAGTTGATTTAATTAAACTTCATTATTGTGCTCCGCCTCACCTGAAACCTCCTCTTCGTCAGATTTAGCAACAGGGCAAACGGCTGCTATTGAGTCTCCCTCGCGGATGTTAATGAGTTTGACTCCCTGGGTGGCACGTCCAGCAACTCTGATCTCAGAAACAGCCATCCTAATGGTAAGTCCGGACTTGGTAATAATCATCAAGTCATTCTCTTCCGTAACATCCTTGATAGCTACCAAGGAGCCAGTCTTATCCGTAATATTGATGGTCTTCACACCTTTTGCACCCCTTGAAGTAAGTCGATACTCTTCATAGTCCGATCTCTTGCCATATCCATTCTCACTTACTACAAGAATGCTGTGGGCAGAAGCGTCTTCTGCATCCGGCTTATATGCTATAGCGCCTACGACCTCATCATCATCCTCAATAGAGATGCCTCTAACGCCAGAAGAGTTGCGTCCAAGTGCTCTTAATTCCATTTCATTAAAGCGACAGCAACGTCCTTCACGTGCAGCAATAAGCATATTTTCCGTACCGTCTGTGAGCAGAGCATCAAGCAACTCATCTCCCTCGCGGATATTGATAGCGATGATACCCTTGTTGCGGCTGCGCTTATTGGCATACTCAGCAAGCGTCGTCTTCTTGACTACACCGCGCTTGGTAACCAAGGTAACGAAGTGGTTTCCAGTATAATCAGCGTCCTCTATTGACTTGACGTTAAGGTATGTCTTAATGCTATCGGAAGAATCGATGGACAGCAAATTCTGTACCGCGCGTCCCTTGGAAGTCCTTGATCCTTCTGGCAGTTCATATACCTTAAGCCTATAACACATACCCTTGTCAGTAAAGAACAACATGGTAGAGTGCATATTGGCCACATAGATATGCTCTATGAAATCCTCTTCCCTCGTAGCGCTAGCCTTCTTTCCCATACCGCCACGAGCTTGAGTCTTGAACTCGGCCAGAGATGTCCGCTTTATATATCCGAGATGAGAGATGGTGATGACCACATCCTCATCAGCATAGAAATCCTCCGGATTGAACTCGTCATCTGAAAGGGTGATTTCAGAACGGCGTGCATCCCCATACTTGGCCTTAAGCTCCATGGACTCCTGCTTCACAATGGCAAGCTGCTCCTCGTCACTGGCAAGAATCTGCTCGCAACGTGCAATAAATTTCTCGAGCTCATCAAATTCGTTTTGAAGTTTCTCCTTCTCGAGACCTGTGAGCTGACGCAGACGCATCTCCACAATGGCCGAAGCCTGTATGTCATCGAAGCCGAAGCGTTCACAGAGAGTTCCCTTTGCTGCATCCACACTAGAGGAAGCCTTGATAATGGCGATTATCTCGTCAATCACATCAATGGCCTTAAGCAAACCCTCGAGGATATGTGCCCTCTTGCGAGCCTTCTCAAGATCAAAACGAGTTCTGCGGACCACTACCTCATGTCTGAAATCCACGAAAGTGGAAAGCAAATCCCTGAGGGTAAGCGTGCGAGGGCGGCCATTCACCAGGGCCACATTATTGATAGAGAAGCTACTCTGAAGAGCCGTAAACTTATACAATGTGTTAAGGACCACGCTAGCGTTGGCATCTTTCTTTATGATAAACTCTATACGTATTCCCTCACGGTTAGTAAGCTCCTTAATATCAGCAATGCCCTCAATCTTCTTGTCGCGAACCATCTCACTGATTCGGGCAAGCATATCGGCCTTGTTCACCATGTAAGGGACTTCCGTCACCACAATAGCTTCACGGCCGTTCTCTACCTCCTCAATTTCGGCTTTGGCTCTAATCACCACACGACCACGACCGGTATTGTAAGCATCAATGATACCTTGACGCCCCATAATTATACCACCAGTAGGGAAATCAGGACCCTTTATATACTCCATGAGCTCCTCAGTAGTAATATCCGGGTTGTCTATGAAAGCGCAAATCGCATCACAGCACTCGCCAAGATTGTGCGGAGCCATATTAGTAGCCATTCCCACTGCAATACCGGAAGACCCATTGAGAAGCAGCAGAGGTGCCTTGGTCGGAAGAACTGTCGGCTCTTCGAGAGAATCATCGAAGTTAAGCGTCATGTCCACCGTATTTTTTTCTATATCACCTAGTACATCTTCAGCCATTTTCTCAAGTTTGGCCTCTGTGTACCTCATGGCCGCCACAGGATCACCATCCATAGAACCGAAGTTTCCTTGTCCATAGACAAGAGGATATCTTTGATTCCAGTTCTGCGCAAGACGAGCCATGGCATCATATACACTGGAGTCGCCATGAGGATGGAACTTTCCCAATACCTCTCCCACAATACGGGCTGACTTCTTGGTCTGTCCACCATAACTCAATCCGAGCCCATCCATTCCGAAAAGCACTCGGCGCTGAACAGGCTTGAGTCCGTCTCTTGCATCAGGAAGGGCGCGTGAAACGATGACAGACATGGAATAGTCGATGTAGGCAGTACGCATCTCATGGTCTATCTCCACCGGCTCAATAATACCAGTCACCTCTTCATTCACCTCTTCTGGGTTCTTTATCTCATCATTCATATTTTCTTTCAAATACCATTGGTTGCAAATATGCAAATTTACTATAAAAATCCGAGATTTTTGCTATTTTTACTCCGAATTTGGAATCATGGACATCAAGTACTCACAGGGGGCACAGCACATCATTATTTATGCCCGGGAAGAAGCAATGCGGACAGGTAGCCTATCCGTAACCGCAGATCATCTGATGCTTGCCATGCTCAGATACCGAGACAATGAAGTCTGCGCGGTCCTAAAAGACATTGGAGTAGACCTGGATCATCTTAAAAAGCTGATTGACAGGCATAATATGGAAGCAGAGCCTATTCCATTCGAGGCATTTAATGCAATACGGCTAAGCAAAAAAGCCATCCATATTCTGAAAATAGCAGGATACGAGTCTCTTAAATCAGAAAGCAATACCGTACTGCCGGCCCACATACTGCTCGCCTTATTCAGAATGGACTTTTGCACAGGCATTGATTTTCTTCAATCCCAAGGAATAGACTACGATGTGATATATAAGAGCCTCTACGACAGAGGCATAATCACAGCCAATGGGACGACACAAACGGAAGATGACACAAAAAAGACTTTCGGAGCCCTCACGGACAAGTTGATAGCCATGATGAACCCCGAAAGCCAGAATATCACTTTTTTAAGTTAAAAGATACCCAAGAGCACGGCCCAAGCTACCTCGTGAGCCTGTCAAGAGCAAGTTCAACGAGCTCCCTCACGCGAGGTTTGTAATCCGTATTAGCATCTTTTAGATAGCGATGGGCTATCACACAGCATACCGTACCAGCATTGTGGCCAAGCTTGGCTGACATTCCCGCAAGTGCCGAACCTTCCATCTCAAAGTTTGTAATTTTGTAGCCTCCAAACTCGAACGACTCGAAATCCTCAAGCATATTTGGCATCGCAAGGCCCTGACGCACAACTCTTCCCTGCGGACCATAGAAGCCGGAAGCGGATATGGTCATACCCTTGACAGTGCAGTCAGCGAACTTGCTGATAATTTTGTCTGAGGCTCTCACGAAATATGGGTCGGGAAGATGCTTATCCCAATGCACGTGCTTCTTAAAGGCCTCCTCAAAGTCAAGTAAAGCAATACTATCCCTATTGTCATACCAATTAAGAAGCCCATCACAACCCACAGAAATATGCGAGAAGATAAATGAGCCGAGAGGTATTTCCGGCTGAATTGCGCCGCAAGTACCAATACGAAGGATATCAAGCGTACGATGGACTGACTTCACCTCGCGGGTGGAAAAATCCACGTTGGCAAGGGCATCAAGCTCAGTCATCACGATATCAATATTATCGGTGCCTATACCAGTAGAAAGCACGGTGACCTTCTCAGAATTGTACCTTCCGGTCATCCATACAAACTCACGCGAAGCGCCCTCACACTCCACCTTCTCAAAAAGCGAGCGGAACATTTCGACTCTTCCCGGATCTCCGACAAGAATCACTTTGTCAGCAAGTTGATCCGGACGGATATGTATATGAAACACAGAGCCATCCGAATTGATTATTAGTTCTGATTCTGGAATTCTCATTATCATTTATGTTTTTTAGGTGAACGTAATCTCGAAGAACTACGGACCATCAGTTCGTCCGCAAAAATATATCGTGCGGCAATTAGGTTTAGGATAATGGATGCAGCCGGGAAAAGGGCTGTCGGGAAAAATCTCACACCCTCTTCAGCAGAGAAGTAATCCACCGCAAGCCAAACCTGAAGCGCGAGCATCAGCAGAGCCGAAAGCACTGCAGTACGCATCTGGAACACCCGAAACTTGTAACTGGTCAGAGCCAGAATATTAAGCAGCGTAATCAGCACGAGTAGAATCGTATAAGGATAGTACGCCGTAAACTTAACCACCTCGGGCTCCGCAGAACCGATGAGCTCAGCCTTTCCGCAGAAAAAAAGCAGTCCGATAAGGACAGTTGACACAAATAATAGTAATGTCTGAAACCTTTGCCACATAATCTTGCCTATCTTGAATTAAATCTTGCGAGCACATTCTGCTCGTATGTCTTGGAAATCGGAATCAAGTCAACGTTGTCAAGCCCGATATTAATCTTATATCCGTCCTTGCCGGCTCTCAATATATGCACCTTACCGATATTGACGATAAACTTGCGGTGGCAGCGCACAAGCGTACTTCCCGCAAAGCTATCCTCAACCGTTTTCAGGGAGCAGCGTAGCATATACTGTTTTACCGTGCCATCACTATCTGTGTACCAGACTTTTATATAGTTATCATCCGATTCGATATAATACAAGTTATCAGCATCAACGGAGAACTTCAGAACGCCATTGCTATCAAAAAGAGTTATCCTTTTCTCCTCGTACGGCTTGACAGGAGCATCGCTCACCACATTGGAATAGTTCATAAGTCGTATGGTATTATTTTTATCCACAAGCGCCAAATATAGCGAAGCGATAATGTAAGGGATACCAAGAGCTATCAGAAGAAAGACAAAAGATCTCAACAAAATGGCCAAATCTGACAAGTCCACACGGTCTATCACACCGAATTTGACAGACAAGTCCGTAAACAGCCAATAATATATGGCAAGGACAAGCAGTTCCGACAGATTCCAAAATATATACCAAAACAGCGAAAGGCTATGACTTTTGCCTACCTGATACATCAATGTCCGGCTGAGGATAATAATAAGCAGTGAGGAAGCTATAAAAATAATGGTGGAGACAAAGACGCTTCTGTTGCTGAGTCCAAACCACATATAATTGTCAAAAGGGAAAAAAAGCAATATTGACACAATGGCAAAGAGGGCCGAAAAAGTCACGGTCCAAGTCAGCTGGTGCTTATTCAGCAGATATTTAGGAATACTCTCTCCTAAAGCTCCCATGGTTCACAAATGCCAATTTACCACAAATATAGGAAAAAATTAGTACCTTTGGGTCTCAATAAAATTAAATTGCTATGGCGAAAAAAGTGGCAGTTACAGGAATGGGCATCATTTCATGCATAGGGAACGATATCGCAACGTTCCGCGATAACCTGTTCAACGGCGTATGCGGAATCGATTATATCACAGAATTTCCTACAGATAATCTTCCTGTAACCATAGGTGGCAAGATCAAAGACTTCAACCCCGAGAACTACGGAATGGACAAGCCTTTCATCCGCAAGCAGGACCCGTTCACCATATTTGGGATGGCAGCAGCATGGCAAGCGATGAATGATTCTGGACTCAAATCAGCAGATAATATCGATCCTTTCAGGCTCGGCACATACGTCGGATCCGGAATAGGCGGATTCCAGACCATTCAAAGAGAGTTGGACAAATTCAAGGACGACCCTTCGGGACAATGGATCTCACCTAATTTCATTCCTACAATGATAAGCGATATCGCCGGAGGGCAGATTGCCATAAAACATGGCGCCAAAGGGTCCTGCATTGATATTGTGACTGCATGCGCCACTGCAACCCACTCTTTAGGCGAAGCTTATAGGGCTATCAAACACGGTTACGCAGATGCTATCATAGCAGGAGGCACCGACCATTGCACCATTCCTATAGGTCTTGCAGGATTCGCCAATGCAAGAGCTTTGACCAAGGCAGTAGACCCGAAGCATGCTTGTCTGCCATTCAGTGCCGACCGTGCAGGATTCGTAATGGCGGACGGTGCGGCCATTCTTATTCTTGAAGAGATGGAGCACGCAAAGCGAAGAGGCGCACATATCTATGCAGAGATGGTCGGATACGGAAGTACCTGCGATGCATACCACGCCACAGCCCCGAGGCCAGATGCTACGACTCAGGCCGAATGCATAAGGGAAGCCTTGAAGGAAGCAAAATTTGACAGCAGCAAAGACAATGTCTACATAAATGCCCATGGGACAGGTACGCAGCTCAACGACCTTGCAGAAACGATGGCCTACAAACTGGCATTCGGCGATTTTGCATACAAGTGCCATATCAGCAGCACAAAATCAATGCACGGACACATGTTCGGGGCCACAGGCGCAGCAGAAGCTATAGCTTCAGTACTTGCATTGGAGAACGGCATTGTACCCCCAACCATCAACCTTGACAATCCGGACCCTCAATGCGACCTTGACTATACGCCAAACAATGCCGTTCACAGTGATGTAAACCTTGCACTCAGTGATTCGTTTGGATTTGGTGGACATAATGCATGCGTTGCATTCAGAAAAGCATAATTCAAATACAATAATATAAACAAAATGCCCGGGACTGATTCCCGGGCATTTCAGATACCGACTCCGAACTACCTCTGCGGACTCGGTGGGGAAACCAATCCCCTATCAGAACACGAAGTCAATCAAAAGTTCAGGTTTAATAACAAAAAAGACCGTGAAGGTGCATTTACACCAAATTTGTAATATGTCGCGAAGTGTATTATGATTTCTCAAATGCACAGCAAAGATAGTCCGAATGATAAAAAAATGATTCACTCGAAAGAGATGATTTGACAAACAGGCACAAATTGACATTTAAGACACCGCCTAATTGCTAAATACAATAAAATTTGTAGTATAAAGGGGACAGATAATAGACAGATGGAAATCACATGTGAGACCGTCTCCAGACAGCAGGAGAGCAGCCCTCACTCTCACGGAAAGATTTAGTAAAATGGCTTGGCGACTGGAAGCCCGAGGCTTCCGCAATATCAGAAATCTTCCGCTCAGGAGACTCTATCATGATACGTTTGGCATACTCAATACGCAGACCGCTCACCCACTGTCTAAACGGAACGTGATATACAGAATTTATATAAGAAGAAAGATATGTCCTATTCGTATAGAACTCCCTTGCCAGGTCATTGATGGTAAAACCATGGCGGACATAGCCATCCTCATCAATCCACTTTTTAATTCTTTCCTCTATATAGGGAAATACGGCACACGCTTCTAGCGAGTCTGCTTCAACTGCCCCATCATTGGCAATCTTTCCTAAATCATCTGCTGCCTCACCAGCTTTTTCGGAGCCTTCATAACTGGAATCCATGGCCGCCTCCACAACTTCAATCGAAAGCATATAGTTGCGGTAGCAAACGAAAACATATATATAGAACCCCAGAGAAGAAAGGATCCATAGATATATGAAATTATCTGGAAGAAGAGTAAAAAAGGTGCAACCCACCCCATATATGACAGCAATATATGTCATATTGGAAAGCCACCTTATATATGATCCGATATCTTCAGCATTGGTCTCATCAAAACGCTTCCGTGCTCTGAAATATGCTTTAAGTATCCTTATCGACACCACACTGCCATAGGCCATGAGGCAAATATCCAGCAGGAGTGTGTACAACATGCACATGAGGCCATCGGGCACCAATATAACACCAAGGGCAAGAACCGTAAAACCCAACCAATAAGGGACCGCACGGAAGAACTGCCGCTTACAGAAATACTCCGGCTCAAGCAGTGTTATAAGCGCTATGCTGAAAAGCCCAAAACAAAGCGAATAGGTGGATATGTTCAAAAGAATCGCATAATGAGCATTCTCGAACCTGACCATAGTAAGAAAATGGATGGCATAGTTTACCCCCAATGCAAGCATAGCCACGCCCATAGTTTTACGAGACCGCACATAGGGCTGATATGTAGGCTTGTCCGGAACTCGTGCTACCAGAAAATAGATACCGAAAAACAGCAGCAACGGCAGCACAAGGCATAGGGAGTATCTATACAACTCAAGTTCCATCACCTACTCACCTGCCTCCTTCAGACGCTCGGCGTTCTCCGCTATCTGAAGTTGATCAATACATTCCTGGATATCACCATCCATAAATACAGGAAGATTATACATGGACCAATTGATTCTATGGTCGGTTACTCGACCCTGCGGATAGTTGTAAGTTCGTATCTTGGCAGAGCGATCTCCAGTGGACACCATAGTCTTACGCTTGGCTGCAATACCGTCAAGATACTTCTGATGCTCAAGGTTGTAAAGACGAGTACGAAGTTCCTCGAACGCACGGTCTTTATTTTTCAACTGAGACCTCTCTTCCTGGCACTGAACGACAAGTCCGGAAGGAATATGTGTCAAACGAACCGCAGAATAAGTAGTATTCACACCCTGACCACCAGGACCGGAAGAGCAGAACAAGTCAAGCCTAATATCATCCCAGCTGAGATCGACATCAAACTCTCCCGCCTCCGGGAACACTGCCACAGATGCAGCTGACGTCTGGATTCGCCCCTGAGTTTCAGTTTGAGGGACTCTCTGCACACGATGTACACCAGACTCATATTTCATGGTGCCATAAACCCCGTCACTTCCAGAAAGCTTAAACACAACCTGCTTAAATCCGCCAGACGTTCCTGGAGTCTGGTCAGTAACTTCAAGTTTCCAACCCTTAGACTCGGCATAATGCTGATACATCCTGAACAAATCACCAGCAAAAATAGCCGCCTCGTCACCACCGGTACCACCTCTAATCTCAACTATGGCATTCTTGCTATCGTCCGGATCAGCCGGGATAAGAAGCAATTTGATGTTCTGCTCCATTTGCGGAATCTTCGGCTCTATCTCAGACACCTCTTCCCTAGCCATATCCCTAAGTTCCTCATCCTTTTCATTGACGAGAATATCTTTTGCTGCAGCAAGATCCTTAAGCATCTTTTCATACTCCTTGCCCGCGGCTATAATAGGTTCAAGTTCCTTATAGTCCTTGTTAAGCTGAACATATTTTTTCATGTCCGACATCACCTCGGGGCTCGAAAGCTGGTCCTGAAGCGACTGGAACTTTCCCTGAAGGGATAACACCTTATCCAAAAGTTTCGAATCTGCCATAATTGTTTTCCGATAATAACTCGCAAAGTTAATAAAAACCGCTCACTTACCAAACGGCTACAGACCGCGAGATTTGCCTTCATCCCAGATGGCATCCATTTCCTCGAGGGTCATATCCTTAAGGCTCCTGCCTTGCTTTATAGTCTTTTCCTCAAGATAGCCAAACCTACGGCGGAACTTAGTGCAAGTTAGGGACAACGCTTTTTCAGGATCCACATCATATAGCCTGGCGGCATTGATTACAGCAAACATCAAATCACCGAATTCCTCTTCAATATGCGATTGGCTTCCCTCATCACGCGCCTCTTTCACCTCCCGGAGCTCCTCATCCACCTTATCCCACACATCCTCCTTCTTCTCCCAGTCGAAGCCGCATCCACGAGCCTTCTCCTGCATAGATAGGGCCTTCAGAACAGATGGCATCGCATCCGGAATTCCTGACATCACAGTCTTATTGCCATCCTTCTCCTTTGCCTTGACGAGCTCCCAATTATCCGCAATATCTTTGGCAGTCAAGCTCCTATCCTTCTCTGAACCAAACACATGGGGATGCCTGAAAATCATCTTATCACAGATTTTCTCCAATGAATCAGCTATATCAAAACAACCAGATTCCTGAGCAATACGAGCATAAAAAACCAGATGATATAGCAAGTCCCCGATCTCCTTGGCAACATCATTCATATCCTTATGTATAATCGCATCACTGAGTTCGTAGACTTCCTCTTCAGTCATCGGTCTGATAGTATCCATAGTCTGAGCCGCATTCCATGGGCACCGCTCTCGTAGGCTATCCATCACGTCAAGCAGACGGCCAAACGCTTGAATCTTTTCTTCTTTGGTATGCATTGAATTATTTACTATTTTTGCGAGTGCAAATCTAATAATTTTATTTATATGAAAACGAGCAAATTCGTTTCCGCAGATGAAGCTGTAAGCCACATACCGTCACATTGTCACGTTCACTTAAGCAGTGTCGCAAGCGTACCACACTGCCTAATCCAAGCTTTATGCCGACGTGCTGATGCAGGAGACGTTACAGACCTGCACTTTCACCATTTTCATACCGAAGGGCCGGCACCATACAGTGAGCCAAGATACGAAGGAATCTTCTTCGAGCAAGGATTCTTTGTGGGACCAAATGTCCGGAAGAATGTTAATGAAGGATACGCCGACTACCTTCCAGTTCATCTTGGGGAAAGCCAGAAACTCTACAGGTGTGGGTTTATCAAACTCGGAGCCGCCCTCGTCAACGTATCACTTCCTGATGCCAACGGAATGGTAAGTCTGGGCACATCTGTAGACTGCTCGGTAGCCGCCATTGAGAGCGCAGAACTGGTGATTGGAGTAGTAAACCCTCACGTTCCATACGCTCATGGTGACTTGGTAAGCCTTGATAGATTCGACTATCTTGTGCACGACGACACCCCTCTGGTAACCGCCAACTTTGCGGAACCTACCCCTACGGAAGTCCTTATAGGAAAGAACTGTGCCGCCCTCGTAGATGACGGGGACTGCATCCAGATGGGAATAGGGGCACTGCCTAATGCACTTGCCGCCCAACTCATGAACCATAAGAATCTCGGACTTCACACCGAGATGTTTGCAGACGGGTTGCTACGCTTGATAAAGGCCGGAGTCATAAACGGAAACTGCAAGAAGATAGACACGGGCAAGGTGGTCGCATCGTTCCTACTTGGCTCACAAGACGTATATTCATTCATCAACGACAATCCTGACGTACTGATGAAGGACATCAAGTATACAAATGACCCATGGATCATCTCTCGCAACCCACATATGAAAGCTATCAACTCAGCGACAGAGGTGGATATAACCGGTCAGATCAGTGCCGATTCTATAGGCACACGTATATTCAGCGGCACTGGCGGGCAACTTGAGTTCGTAAAAGGAGCATCGATGTCAGAAGGAGGTAAAAGCATAACAGCATTTGCCTCACGCACGAACAAAGGTGCAAATAAGATTGTCGCAGCGCTAAAACCTGGTGCTGGAGTCGTAACGCCAAGAGCAGACGCACACTGGATAGTTACAGAATATGGAGCGGTGGATCTATATGGAAAGAGCCTTCAGGAGAGAGCCAAACTAATGATTAGCATTGCCCATCCAGACGGCAGAGAAATGCTTGACAGACAAGCATTTGAAAGATTTGGTCCACATTACCACAACTTCTCGATATAAAATCTATAATTTCCCTGACATACGGCAGAATTCAATTATGAACTCTGCCGTTTTCTCTGTCCCAAGGACAGAAGAGTCCAGGCATAAGTCATAATTGGATGCCACACCCCAGTGAGCAAAAGTAAAGAAATTATAGTACTCCTCACGCCTGCGGTCCTTCTTAGCAATCAATTTAGCTGCCTCCTCCGCGGTGATACCCTGCCTCTGGCAAACCCTCTCAATTCTATTTGACATAGGTGCAGAGATAAAGACATCCACGCATGACATGTCTCGAAGCACATAATCCGAAGCCCTTCCAACGAAAATCGAACTTCCCGCAGAAGCAATCTTACGGATCGTGTCACTCTGAATTTTAAATAAAGCATTGTCATCAATGGCACTGGCGGAACGCGAGATACTAAAGAAAGACTTATTTTCGTCACTCTTTCTGAAGAGTTCAGCACTGAAACCACTTTCTGCAGCCGCCTTACTGATCAGTTCATTGTCATAGACTGGGATATCAAGTTTGCGTCCCAATTCCACGGCGACACTTTTGCCGCCACTTCCAAATTGTCTTCCGACATTAATAATCAAGTGCTTACCCATATCAAACTACTCTATTGAACCACCAAGAGAAGACGCATTATCACCATCCTTAAGTTTATCAAACTTTCTGAAAAGTCTGATAATAAAGAATAGGCTTGTAAGCGTAGCAACAAAGTCCGAAATCGGGAAACTAATCCACACGCCTGTCTCCTTAAACCATAGAGGCAAAGTATATATCAGCGGTATCAGAAAGATAAGTTGTCTTGTCAGAGAAAGGAAGATTGAAATCTTCACCATTCCAAGGCACTGGAAAAGATTACCAGACACCATCGCAAAGCCAACCATAAATACAGCCGCATTCATCACCCTCATACCGTGGGCCGCCATCCGTATCATTTCAGGGTCGGACGTAAACAAGCGCACAGCCACCTCCGGAATCAGTTCTGACACGAGAAAGCACAACGATGTCACCACCAATTCCCATTTGGCGGTAAGGACGAACACCTCTTTCACCCTATGGTACTGGCGAGCCCCGTAATTATACCCTGCAATAGGCTGCAGACCCTGATTAAATCCCATGCAGACCATAATGAAAAGCATCGTAAGCCTGTTGATGATTCCATACGCACCGATAGCCATATCCCCACCGTATTTACCAAGCTGCTGATTGATAAACATCGCCACCATACAAGAAGCCGCATTCATAAGGAAAGGACCGGTTCCGATGGCAAGAGACTGCTTCGCTATCCGCCAGTCTATCTGGAAAATCGGCTTCGAAAAGTATAGGACTTTCTTCTTGTCGGAGAAGAACCAGAACACATATACCAAAGCCATGAGCTGGCAGACGACAGTGGCAATAGCTGCACCCTTGATACCCATTTCGAATCCAAAAATCAAGATAGGGTCAAGTATTGCATTAGAGGCCACCGTAAATAGGGTAAGTCCCATAGCCGTCTTCGGATGGCCAGATGACCGCACCAGGCCATTGAACCCGAAGTAAAGGTGGGTAAATACATTTCCCACAAGGATAATGGACATATAATCTCTGGCGTAAGGGAGGGTAACGTCACTTGCTCCGAAGAACCTCAGGATAGGAGTCAGGAATCCAAGCGTAACCGCAGAGAAGACAAGTCCAATAATCACATTGAGCGTCAACACATTAGAAAGAACCTTGCGCGCCACATTATAATTCTTCTGGCCGAGGAGCACAGACACGAGCGTCATGGCACCCACACCCACGAGAGTACCAGTAGCGGCAGCAAGATTCATAAGGGGGAAAGTGACGGCCAGACCGCTTATGGCAGCTGAACCTACTCCAGGTATGTGTCCAATGTAAACACTATCTACAATATTGTAAAGAGAAGCCGCCGTCTGGGCAATAATACCCGGAACGGCATACATCTTCAAAAGCTTACCGATCTTCTCGGTGCCAAGCTCCGTAGGAGCAGCAGATGATGAAGCCATGAATAAAGAAAACAGTACTACGGTTTGTCAACAATCTCTATATCAAAGCGCAAGGCTGCATAAGGCGGAATGGCCTTCCCCGTACCGCTTGAAGAATAACCATAGTCGGAAATAAAGATACCTGAAGCTTTCTCGTACGGTTTCATCTCATGAATAGTATACGCAAAGCCATCAATAACAGTGTTGCCTGCAAGTGTAATGGAAGTATACTCGTCCTTGTAGTACTTCACCTCCTTAGGAGAATACGTAGTCTTAGACGAATAAAGCCCATACATTATCGCGGTGTCCTTGATAGTGGTATCAAAAACCCTTCCGTCCAAAAGCCGCCCGGTATAGTTGATGTAAATGGTTGTGTCGGAATCAAATTCCTTACTGTCCTTAGGCACTTCTCGTGAAAGATAGTAGAATCCGAGTTTTATCGAGTCTTTGGCAGTAAGCCCCTCAACCGAAGAGTCCACGTAGCGTCCGATGGAATCTATCTGCCACTTGGATATATCTTTGATGGCCTCCACCACCTCAAACTCATAGATAGCATTGCTTCCAGACACATTATCAAGATACTCTTGCTGAGTGGAATAACGCGCATCAGAAGTAAGCCATCCGGGAATAATAACCTTACGGATACTTCCGACATTCATTTGGGACAGAGATTCTTCAAGTCCGGCATAAACAGAACTGCGCTTCCATACAGCAGGTCCGTAGTAATATGTCTCATTGTAGGTGCCCACTTTCTGGGCCACATCCTCACGCGAAGTGGAAGCGACATTGCCAGAAAGGTCATAGACAGTATAATTCACCCTAACATAAGGATACTCCTGACCATCTCCAAGCGCAACGCCATCTCCTTCCTCATCAGACAGCACATACGCACCAAGTGGAGTTGACTGCAACTCCGGATAATGCACGTGCATCCACGCATCAAAATACTCCTTAGCCGAGTCGTTAAGCCCAGTGGTCGTCTTCTTGGCGCAGCCGCAGCAGACAGCCAAAACTCCTAAAAAAAGTATAATTTTTTTATTCATATTCTATTCTTAAACTCAAGAAACAAATTCTTGCAGGAATCGTGCCGTTACATCTTCGATATAAGCTTCGGCCGCACACCTATCCGCAATGTCCTCCGGGTAGCGAAGTCTGCCTCCAGACGCACACTCGTGTCCCCCACCATGAAAATATCGGGAAGCGAGCAAGTTGGCCGACCACCCCTTTTTGGACCTAATGGACACTCTGAAAACACCATTCTCCTCGCGAAGGAAAATACTCATCTTAACTTTCTCAATGCCAAGAGGAATATTGACAAAGCCTTCAGTCTCACCCTCCATCAGCCCAAAACGGTGCCAATCTTCCGCCCTAAATACAGCATAGGCCACTCCCTTATCAGTAATCTTCAACTTATCTTGAAGGAAATCACCCATAGCCCTAAAACGGTTCTCTCTATACTCGCTATATAGTTTGGACAAAATATAGTTCCTATCTACCCCACCATCTCCGATTAGCATGGATGCCATCTCAAATGTGGAAGGAAAAACCGAATTCGCAAAATTGTTGGTATCAGTAGTCATACCGGTCATCAGCGACATAGTACTTCTGCACGGCCAGTCCCCCACATCTTGACTACCAGGAACCGACAACAGAATCCAGAACAGAAGCTCACAAGTCGAAGAAACCTCCGTCGTACTGAAAACGATATCAAAATCCCGTACTTCAGGTTCAAGATGATGATCCACAAGCACCTTACGGCACTCTGCCTTCCTCAAATACGGCTCCACCTGAGCCGTCCTTCCAAATCCATTGATATCAAGACAAAAGATCAAATCGCTTCCGTCTATCCAACGCATCGTCGCATCCGGCCTGTCACAAGCCACGATGACCGAATCCTCATCATACAAAAAGCCAAGGCTCAACGGACAACGATCCGGGCTGACAATTCTCACCGCCACATCATACTCCTGCAACAAAAAGCACCGGAGTGCTTCGGCACTGCCAAGCGCATCACCATCCGGATGAGTATGAATGGCAATGGTTACCTGCCTGGCGTCCTCCATGAAAGAAGCCAAGCGCGAAAGCAGAGATGCATCAAAAGATATCATATATTTTACAACGCAAATTTAGCAAGAATATTGCAAATGATAAATCAATTTCATAACTTTGTACGACTTATTTTGATAAAAATAAACATAACATAAAATGAACAAGACAGTCAAGATCATCATCGAAATCGTGCTCCTCGCAGTAATCGCGTTCCTTACGTACACGATTTACAGCAGCATCATGGAGCCGGTGAACTTCGACAAGCAGACAGCTTATCGAAAGAGCGTTGCAGTACAGAGACTTAAAGACATCCGTACCTTGCAGGTAGCGTACAAGTCTGTAAATGGAAAGTTCGTTTCCACCGTAGATTCACTCAAGGATTTCTATGAGAAAGGTGAGATGTCAGTAATGCTCCAGGTGGGATCCAACGATGACTCACTTGCAGTAATGCACACAGAAGCAGTCAAGAAATCACATCGCAAGATCACCAATGAAGAGCTCTATAAAATGTATCTTGCAGGAGACAAGAATCTCGTGTTCCAGATTGAAAATAAGATTCCTGTAAAGGACACACTCTTCAACGGACGTACCGACTTCAATATTGACTCACTCAAATACATTCCGTTCTCAGGAAAAGAGGAAGTTCAGATGGAGTCTGCAGTCAAGATGGTTTCAGGTGTTCCAGTTCCTCTCTTCGAGGCGAGAATGCCTTACAAGCTCCTCCTCAAGGGACTTGACAACCAACTTCGAATCAACCTTGATGACGAGTGCCGTACACAGAACAAGTACGAAGGTCTTCAGGTAGGTTCAATCAATGCACCTAACAACAACGCAGGTAACTGGGAGTAGTGTTCACGCTTGTTCCTTCAGCATTTTTCGACCCCGCTTCAGAGCGCAAAGTGCTCGCTGAAGTTGCGGACTTGAAGGATGATTGTGAGACAAGACATTTAGATATACCTCAATATGATGCTGTCCTCGTCTGGTCACAAGACGGGGGCAGTGTCGTTTCTGAACCAGAGATACTCAATGTCTTGAATAGACTTCATGAATGTCCGGACTACAACAAGATACTATGCAGCATTAAAGATGGTGTATTGTACCTTGCGATAGCACAAGGCAAGAACCTACTGCTCGCCAATAGCTGGGAGGTACAGGACTTTACCACCGCGGAATATTACATTTTCCTATCCATCAAATCCCTGCAGATCAATCCTGAAATGTCTGCGATATGCTGGCTGAGTACGATTAACTCGGATGAGGAAATGTCACTCTACCGATATTTCAAAACAGTAATTCAGCTATGCGAATAATCGGCGGCAAACTAAAAGGGCAGACAATCCTTCCACCCAACGGATACGGAGCGAGGCCGACCACCGACTTTGCGAAGGAAGGGCTTTTCAACGTTCTTGACAACGAATACGAGTTTCAAGACCTAAAAGTACTAGACCTTTTCGGAGGCACAGGAGCAATAGCATACGAATTCGCTTCACGTGGCGCTGCACGTGTTTACTCCATCGAGATGAACAAGGACCATGCAGTTTTCATACGGAAAGAGGCAAAAAGGCTTGGGCTGGATAACGTCACGTCAGTGCACACCAACGTGTTTGACTTCCTTCCAATATGCCGTGAGAAGTTTGACATAATATTTGCAGATCCGCCTTACGCCCTTGAAGGGTTGGAAAGCATCCCCGATAGAGTTCTCGCGCAGGACATACTTCACCCTGGATGTTACTTCATATTAGAACACGGAGGAGAGCATGATTTCAAGACACATCCCAACTTCGTGAAAGAGAAGAGTTACGGCAGAGTGCACTTCAGCTTCTTCAGCAAGTAAGCAACATCAAACAAGTCAGATTTCGTATTCTGCCTTGTTATTCTCCGACTCCCATATCTCCACCCTATAACAATTGGGAGTTTCATCACATATCCACTTGGCTAAGTTTTCTGCCGTAGGACTAAATGGAAGCACCTCGTTGAGATTCTTATGATCTATTTTGGACATGATATTCTGCTTGATGACAGTGAAATCAGTAACCATACCGTCATCATTGAGTGTCTCAGACTTGCAATGCACTATCACTATCCAGTTATGCCCATGAAGAGCCTCACACTTGGAACGATGATCCGTTGTCACATAGTGCGCTGCTGACACTTCAAATCTTTTGCTAACGTAATACATATCAGTTCACAGCAACTTTTTTATATCCAAGTCTATACAATTCTATAGCAGCCCCCAAACGGAACATAACGGTATAGCTTCTTGTAAGAACGTAAAAACCTGTAGAGGTCTGCGCTTCCACACCTTCGTGTCTAATAAGCCCAAGAGTAGCAAGCGCACAATTCTGTAGCGTATCAGTTATCTTCTTGGCCTCCGCGCCATCAAGAGGCAGACCAAGTACAGCATGGATTATGTGCTCATCCATATCATCCCATCCTCTTGTCCCATAATAATCAGAATACTTGTCATGACGATGAAACGTCCAATTAGTATCCCAATTATGAGCAACTCCCATACCAAGGAATGCTGCCCAGGCAAGTGCAGCCTCAGGATAATCATTGAAGTTATTCACCGCATCAGCTACATAGTCCTTGATGAACTCCTCCCACTTAGAGTCAATGTCCTCGCTCGAAAGCAATTCATCACCAATAAGTCCAGCACTACTGCATATCCTTGAAAGACCCATCTGCAGCGTCTTCTCATAATTATCAAGAAAAAAAGTATCTTCCATAAATCAGACCCTATGAATTTTGCTTACGCCCTTCAGCGCTGCAATCTGTGAAACAACCTTGTCAAGTTCCGTATTGGAAGGCACAAGCAGTCGTATTGTAATCTCATATATCGACTTCTTGTAGTTCTCCCTCATATTAAACGAGCGCATAGACACCTTAAACTGCCCAACCACATCCATAATCTTGGCAAGTAGTGGATGCTCCATCGCGGCGGTCACAGAGAGCGTACAGAGAAAATCGCCTGAACTAGCATTGTCCTGCCATATTACCTTCTGTATTCTATAAGGGTACTTCTCTATAAGTCTGGCAGCATTAGGACACGAAATCCTATGAATTTTTATTCCTTCTGTTCTCGTGACAAACCCGAAGACATCATCTCCAAATACAGGATTACAACACTTTGAAAGCTTGTAGTCAAGTCCCTTTACATTCTTGGCATTAATAACGAGGATATCCTCATCGGAAGAAGACCCCGAATACTCCCTGACAACTTGAGAATTATTATCTGAAGACGACTCGGAGACCTGTTTCTCCTGAAGAAGTTTTTTCTGTTGAATAAATGTCTTTATATCATTGACATCCACTTCCTCATTGGCGATAGCCGCCATAAAAGGCATCACGGAACTAAACCGGCGCGTCTTCATAAACTCCACCAACAGATCGTCCGGAAGGTCAAGTTTCCAATTGCGAAGCCTACGCTCCAGAATCTCCCTACCCTGCACAGCAAGCTTCCTCTCTTCCGCATCAAGTTCCTGCTTAATCTTGCTTCTTGCTTTGGAAGTTGTAACCCAATTAAGCCAGTCTCGTGTAGGCCTCTGATTCTTTCCAGTAAGGATCTCAACCACATCTCCTGTCTTCAGCTTCTCACGTATCTGAACAGACTTACCATTGACGCGTCCGCCAGTACATTTGCATCCAATATTGGTGTGTATATTAAATGCAAAGTCAAGCACGGAAGACCCGGCGGCAAGGATCCTAAGCTCTCCTGTAGGAGTAAACACAAAGATATCCTTTGTAGGAGGAGCCGGCATATCTTCAGGACTGGTGCTCAACGGATGCTCAAGGGACTCTCTGACAGACTGAAGCCACCGATCGACAGAAGCTTCGTGACGGATGCCCTTGTACGCCCAGTGAGCAGCATTTCCACTCTCTGCCTCAATATCCATCCGCTTCGTACGAATCTGCACCTCGATAGCATTGCCCTGCTTGTTCTTCACCGTAATATGCAGAGACTCATATCCGTTGGGACGCGGCGTAGTAAGCCAGTCACGAAGTCGCTTGACATCAGGCTCATATTCCTCTGTCACAAAGGAATACACTTTCCAGCAGAGATCTTTCTCAAGCACAGGGTCATCGTCGCAGTCAATAATGAAACGTATGGCGAAAACATCGTACACTTTCTCAAAAGGCACTTTCTGAACCTGCATCTTACGGTAGATGGAATAAGCACTCTTGGTACGTATTTTCAGTTTGTATTTAATGCCGGCATCGGAGAGTTTCTGCTCAAGCGGACGGATAAACTCCGCCGTAAGCCTCTCCCGGTCTTTCTCCGTGGCCTTGAGTTTATTGGTAATAGCACGATACTGCTCCGGATCAGTATAACGAAGACATATATTGCCAAGCTCGTTGTTTATATTGTAAAGCCCAAGCTGATGCGCAAGAGGCATGTACAACATCATTGTCTCCAGAAGTTTCTGCTCTCTGGAACTCTTAGGGAAAATCCCAAGACAGCGCATAACCTCCAGACGATCGGCAATTTTCAACACTGTAACCCTTGGATCAGTAGAATACTGGACGATCAATTTCTTGTAATTCTCAGCTTCTAGCCGGGTGTCTTTGGGCTTAATGGTTGAAATCTTATTTAATCCCTCCACAATCGTTTTCACATCCTGTGGAAACGAGCTGATATCCACATTCTTATGAACCCTCGTAGCTTCATGCAGGTACACAGCGGCAACGCATGTAGAGGGAAGACCTATTTCATCCTCAACTATTTTAGCGACATTGTCGGGATGGCTAATGAAAGGAGTACCATCATACCGTGTCTCATCTTTCAATACCTCGAAAGCAACAGCTCTGGCTTTTTCTATCAGATTATCCATACATTTACCCTCCATTGATACAAATATAATAAGAAACTCTAAAAATTTGTACTTTTGTACTCTTCACACGAAAGGACAAAAGATGAAATTTAGGCTACAATCAGACTACAAACCTTCAGGAGACCAACCGGAAGCCATAGAGCAGTTGTGTTCCGCTCTTGACTCCGGGATAAGCGATATCACTCTTCTCGGAGTCACCGGCTCGGGAAAGACATTCACGATGGCCAATGTTATCGAAAGGCTCCAGCGCCCCACCCTCATATTAAGCCACAACAAGACCCTCGCAGCGCAACTTTATGGAGAATTCAAGTCCTTTTTCCCAGACAATGCCGTGGAATATTTCGTGTCTTACTACGACTACTATCAGCCAGAAGCATATATCCCATCCAGTGATACATATATAGAAAAAGACCTGAGTATCAATGACCAGATAGAGAAACTTAGGTTAAGCACGGCAAGCGCACTGCTTTCAGGAAGGAGGGACGTAATCGTCATATCTTCCGTGTCCTGCCTTTACGGCATCGGCAACCCAGAGGATTTCCATGAGCAGACGATAACAGTCATAAAAGGTGAGACAAGAAGTCTTACAGGACTGCTGTACCGGCTTGTAGACGCTCTCTACAATAGGACGGAGGGAGAGTTCACAAGAGGAACATTCAGAGTCAAGGGAGATATTGTAGACGTTTTTCTCAGTGGAGCCGATGAAGCTGTAAGGATAGAATTCTTCGGAGACGAAGTAGATGAAATCACACTGATTGACCCTATGAATGGCGCCAAGATAGAGAGTCTTGAGCAAATTAGCATCTATCCGGCAAACAATTTCGTAACTACCAAGGAGCGAAGCACAAAAGCCGTCTCCATGATACAAGACGACCTTGTAAAGCAAATGCAGGTATTTGAAGAGCAAGGACGAGAGTTAGAAGCCAAGAGGCTCAAGCAGAGAGTGGAATACGACCTTGAAATGATAAAGGAGATGGGCTATTGCCCTGGTATCGAAAACTACTCAAGGTATTTTGACGGGCGAAGGGAAGGGCAACGGCCGTTCTGCCTGATCGACTATTTCCCGAAAGACTTTGTCACTTTCATTGATGAAAGTCATGTCACTCTTCCACAAGTACACGCCATGTACGGTGGAGACCATTCACGCAAATCCATTCTAATCGACTACGGATTCAGACTCCCGGCAGCCGCTGACAATAGGCCTCTGAAGTTCGAAGAATTCGAGGAGATTACTGGGCAGAAAGTATATGTCAGCGCAACCCCTGCCGACTACGAACTCCAGAAGTCATGCGGATTGGTGGTAGAGCAGGTAGTGAGACCAACAGGACTTCTGGATCCTCCCATTGAAGTACGCCCGACAAAGAATCAGGTGGACGATCTTGTCGAAGAGATCCGCAAACGCACGGAAGCCGATGAGCGCACACTCGTGACAACCCTTACCAAGCGGATGGCAGAAGAGCTTGACGAATACCTCAGACATATCGGAGTGAGAGTCAGATATATCCACTCGGATGTGGATACAGCAGAGCGTGTAGGCATCATAGAAGATTTCAAAGCCGGACTATTCGATGTACTTGTGGGAGTCAACCTTCTTAGGGAAGGGCTCGACATCCCTTCTGTATCTCTTGTTGCCATCCTTGATGCTGACAAGGAAGGATTTCTGCGCACCACACGAGCACTCACTCAGACTGCCGGAAGAGCAGCGCGCAACGTCCACGGCATGGTAATAATGTATGCCGACTCCATCACCAAATCCATGGAAGAAACTATCCGTGAGACGAATAGGCGTAGGACCAAGCAGATGGAATACAATAAACTCCACGGTATCACCCCTAAACAGGTGGAGGTCAAGCAGAATATTCTCGCCGGGGAGCTTTCTTCAGGAAAGGGCAAGCCTGCAGTAGGAAGCACGACTGGCAGGGTAAGCGCAGCCAATTCGTATGATGCACCAGTATATGTTCCTAATCCTTCTGATCTTGGAAAGGGCACGGTAGCAGTAGGGTTCGGCCATGCAGCTCTACGTGCCAAGGGTGACGCTTACGTGGACGGATACATCACAGCCGACCTTGCAGCCGTACTCCAGGACCCTGTCATCAGAGCAATGTCAAGAAGCCAGGTAGAAAAGATGATAGATGAAGACAGACAAAGGATGAAAAAGGCGGCAGCAGACCTTGACTTCACTGCAGCAGCACGATATAGGGATGAGATGTGGGCACTTCAAGAATACCTTAAAGTCTGGAAAGACAAGTAGTAATTACTTTTTGTCGCGTGAGCGCTGATTCAGCTCCCTTCTGAAAGCATCAGCGTTGCGGTTGTGCTCCGGCAGGGTACGCGCGAAGACATGAGTACCGTCAAACTTAGGAGAAGCACAGAAGAACATATTGCCCAAGCCCCATTTCCCTCCGAAATCAGGATTTAGGACTGCGTCAAGCGCGGCTTTTGATGGTACGCAGATAGGACCTGGAGGGAGACCCTTATGACGGTAAGTATTGTAAGGTGAATCCACGTTGAGATGCTTGTTAAGAATCCTATTGAGGGTGTAGTCATAGCAAAACGCAATCGTAGGATCCGCCTGAAGCGGCCATCCGTCCTTAAGACGATTGAGATACACGCCAGCTATCTGAGGCATTTCAGGTTCATAGTTAGTCTCTCCTTTCACAATTGAAGCGAGTACGGCTACCTCCTTTCGCGAAAGTCCAAGTGCCTGTGCTTTCTGCTGCCGCGCTTCAGTCCAGAAGGCATCATTGGCGGCCTTTTGCCTGTCAAGGAATTCTTCCACAGAAGCAGTCCAATACATTTCATACGTAGCAGGAATCAAAAGAGCAAATACATCCGAAGAACTGTATCCATAACGTGACAATAACGCATCATCGTCAAGAGCAGCCCTCACACTCGCAGAATCAACAAGCAGCTGAGAAGATATTTTAGAAGCGATGCCTCCCTTCAGACGCAAATTACCCGATAGAGAGACATTGATAGGAGACTGCCAGCCGTTGTTAAGCATCCTTGCCACATAAACACTTGAATTAGACGGAAGTACAGTATAATGTCCCGGCTGAATATACTCTGCCACTCTCTTGGATTTAAAAGCACGACGCACTGAGGATGGCTTTCTGGCAGAACGTTCAAGGACAGACAAGACATCAGATGCCGGCATATCAGGAAAAACATATAGTTGCACCTCAGAGCGGAACATAGGCATCCTATTGTCAGTATACCATCGCAAAGCCACTCCAGCAGCACCAAGAATAAGTGCCACTGTCACCACAATGCCCAAACGGAATAACTTCTTCATCGTTTCCTAAGTACGACTGTGTCACCCTCTTCAAGAGTCTTTCCGTAAAGTATGATATTCAACTTCTGAAGGGCTGCATATCTAATACCAAACCGCTGGGCAATGTCCCTAAGAGTCTCACCATCTTTCTCCACAACATATTTGCTGACTCCGGCTGGCCCTTGTGCTTTTTTGCGAGACAGATACACCATAGTGCCAGCTTCAAGAGGGACTTCCTTATCATAGTCATTGAACTTGAGAAGTTCCTTTAAGAACAGCCCATTGTCTGCCGCTATCGAAGAATAGGTCTCCCCTTCTTCCGCATATACAAAAGGGACTCCGTTCTGGCTATAAACCTTTCGCTCGGTAGAGAAAGACATAGATTCCTGGAATTTCATGCCCGGACGAGGTTCCGTAGCAATTACCTTCGGAGTCTCCACCTCAAGAGGAGTCTTCACGGACACCTTCACACCCTTGTCGAAACGATAGAGTTCATAGTCCTCAATCAACGTAATCAACTTGTCGGCGTAGCCCGGGTCCGTAGCATACCCTGCTTTCTTCAATCCTCGCGCCCAGCCCTTATAATCAGTCTGTTTCAGTTCGAAAAGAGACTTGTATCTGTCTCTGGAGCGAAGAAAGTCCGAGTGATCCCGAAAGGACGCCTCGGCACTTGGATAGACACGGAAACACTCATTAGGAGCATTATCATCCATTTTCATGGATTTCCCACTCCAGTCATTATGGCACTTAATACCGAAATGATTATTCCCCTTGGACGCCAATACAGACTGTCCGGAATTAGACTCAAGAATCCCCTGAGCAAGAGTAATGCTCGCCGGGACACCTGTCCGTTTCATCTCCTTTATCGCAAGATCCGAATACTTATCAATATAATCAAGTTTCGGATTTTTGGCCGCCCCCAAAGAGAGCAGCACCGTCATAAGAACCAGAATTAACCTTTTCATCGGTGCTAATATACTAAAAAACGAAGACATCGCCATCCTTCGCAGCGGCAGTATTCGGGAATATGGCAATACATTCAGCCAAATATGCATCGAAATCTGTTATACGAGAAGAATAATGGCCTACCACAAGTTTTCCCACCCCTGCATCGCGCGCACAGTGGGCAGCATCTTCAGTCGTTGAATGCCATCTCAAGGCAGCCTTGTCGGAGAGCTCCGCAGTATATGTAGCCTCATGATAAAGAAGGCTCACCCCTCTCACATAATCTGCAAGTGCAGGGAAGCCAATGGTATCCGAACAATACGCAAAAGACGGGACATCAGGATGACGCTCAGAAGGGATACCATCAAAACGATATCCATAGCACTCTATTTTGTGGCGAAGAGGAAACGCGCTCACACGCACGTGCTTGGACTCATGTATCATCACAAGAGAGTCACACTCTACGACATGGAACACAATCTCATAATTAGCCCCGTCCCCGAAAAACGACTCATAAAACTTCAATACAGATCCGAGCACCCGAGGACCATAAACATCAAGTTTACCAGTGCGTCCGTACATAGCCATGGAACTGAGCAGTCCAAAGAGTCCAAACAGATGGTCTCCGTGGATATGAGTAATGAAAATCGCCTCTATCTTAAGGAACGAGACATGAAGACGCCGCATCTGCTGCTGGGTCCCCTCCCCACAGTCAATAAGAAACAAGCGCCCATGTACTGACAATACTTGAGCGCTTGGATTCCTATCAGAAATGGGCATAGCCGAAGCTGTGCCCATTATCTTGAGTTCAAAATTCATATAGAACTATTCGCCTTTGGCCAATTTCTCCTTGAGAGCTGCAAGAGCATCGATGTCTCCAAGTGTGGTCTTCTCCACATTGGCATTGACTCTCTTAACTGCTTTCTTGGTATTCTCTGCCTCAGTTGCAGCAGCCTTCTCCTTTACCTCAGCGTATGTACGAAGGTGTGAGAGGAGGATACGGCGTGTCGAGCGACGAAGTTCGATAACTCTGAATGGAAGAGTCTCTCCGACAGTTGCCTGCTTTCCGTCTTCCTTAACGAGCTCACGAGTGAAAGCAAAGCCTTCAGCACCATCCTCGAGAGTGATGTTGGCACCCTTATCAGTAAGGGAAGCCACGGTACCCTCTACAGTAGAACCTACTGGGAACTTAGCCTCAATCTCATCCCATGGGTTAGGGGTAAGCTGCTTGAGTCCAAGGCTGAGCTTATGGTTAGCCTCATCGAAATCAAGGATCTGAACGTCAATTACATCACCAGGAGCTACAAGCTCAGAAGGATGCTTGATCTTGTTCCAGCTAAGATCGCTGATATGGATAAGACCCTCTACGCCATCCTCAAGCTCAGCGAATACACCGAAGTTGGTGATGTTGCGTACTGTAGCCTTGTGCTTGCTTCCTACAGGATACTTTTCGCGGATATTCTCCCAAGGATTCTCGGTAAGCTGCTTGAGACCAAGAGAAATCTTACGAGCCTCACGGTCAATAGAGAGGATCTGTGCCTCAACCTCGTCGCCGACCTTAAGGAACTCCTGTGCGGAGTGGAGACGCGGAGACCATGACATCTCTGATACATGAACGAGTCCCTCTACGCCTGGCTCAATCTCTACGAATGCGCCGTAATCAGCGATGAGAATAACCTTACCCTTAACTTTGTCGCCAACCTTGAGATCAGGATTGAGATTATCCCAAGGATGTGGGGTGAGCTGCTTGAGACCAAGGGCGATGCGCTTCTGCTGCTCGTTGAAATCAAGAACAACAACCTTAATCTTCTGATCAAGGGCAACAACCTCTTCTGGGTGATTGATACGGCCCCAAGAGAGATCAGTGATATGGATGAGACCGTCAACACCACCGAGGTCAACAAATACGCCATAGTTGGTGATATTCTTGACAGTTCCCTCAAGAACCTGGCCTTTCTCAAGTTTGCCGATAAGCTCAGCTCTCTTCTGCTCCTGCTCTGCCTCAAGAAGTGCCTTGTGTGAAACTACCACATTGCGGAACTCCTGATTAATCTTGACGATCTTGCAATCAATATTTTGGTTGACAAACTGGTCGTAATCACGAATAGGCTTGATGTCGATCTGTGAGCCTGGAAGGAAGGCTTCGATGCCGAAAACATCGACAATCATACCACCCTTGGTGCGGGTCTTCACGAATCCCTTTACAACCTCATCCTTCTCGAAAGCCTCATTGACTCTATCCCAAGACTTGAGGGTGCGGGCTTTACGGTGAGAAAGAACAAGCTGTCCTTTCTTGTCTTCAGCAGACTCTACATACACCTCCACCTTATCACCGACCTTGAGGTCAGAATCATAACGGAACTCGGATACAGGGATTACGCCTTCGCTTTTGCCGCCGATAGCGACAACAACCTCGCGCTTGTTCATGGCAGTAACCACACCCTCTACAACATCGTTTTCAACGACCTTAGAAAGGGTCTTGTCGTATGCCTCCTCAATAGCGGCCTTTTCCTGTCCGCCGTAAACATCAGAACCCTCAAAAGCATCCCAGTCGAAGTCTTCAGGCTTCACGGAAGCATTGAGCGCACTCTTTTTCTCAGCCTTTGGCGCCTCTGCAGCTACTGGCTCTACAGCAGCCTGAGCAGTGGTAACCTCTGCCTGTTTGTCATTAATTGTACTCATTTGTGAATCAAAAACAAATTAGTAGTTAAACTTTATGTAATAAACTCTCCGACGCACTTGTCGAAACGAGCGCGCAAAGATAGCAAAAAAAACTGATAATCAAAGCATTTTCCTTCTTTTGAAGAAGTACCAGACCGCCAGGACGAGAAGCAGCATGAAGATAAGAACGCCAAGCCAGGACCACCACTTATCCGCAAACGGAAGAGGGACATTCATGCCGTAGAAACTTGCCACAAGAGTAGCAGGCATCAGTAGTAGTGACACGAATGTGAATGTTTTCATAATCTTGTTCTGGTCGAGGTTAATAATACCCACTACGGTATCCTGCATATACTCAAGTCTCTCGAACGCAAAATTGATATGATTGATAAGGGAGGATATATCCTGAAGGATGATTGACAGGTCTGAACGCAGGTCAAGATCCTTAGGACAAAGTTTGCTTTTTAGAAGATTGGACACTAAACGCTGCTTATCCACGATATTCTCACGCAGGTTCATTGCATTCTGCTGAAGCTGGTTGATATCCAAGAGAAATTCTTCGTTAATATCTTCTTTCTGGTTGATTCTCTTGCTAAACTTGGTAACATCCTTGGAAATCAACTCCACAAGATCGGCATCGAGATCCACACGCCTGTCCATAATGGCCACAAACACGGTAAATCCGTCGGGAAACTGGTCAGGCAGCGCCTGAATCTTTAGCTGAAGTGTATCCAGAGAACGAAGAGGAATCTCCCTTATGGTAGTCAGAATCCCTCCGACAAGAATGAAAGATACAGGATCCATAAGCATCTCGTCATCCGCCGGGGAGAGGAAGTTGGTATTGGCAAAAATCGCATTGCCTTCCTCAAAGAATCGTGAAGAGCTCTCAATCTCTGCAGCCTCCGCGCGGCTCTGAATCTCTGTCCCAAGGTACGCTTCCACCGCCCTCTTCTGATCCCCTGTCGGCTGAAGGAGATCTATCCAAAGAAGGTCGTTTTTGCTGATGGAAGCAAACTCCGTTTCTGATTGGCCAAGAAGGATCGAAGATCCATTCCTGTAAAAATACTTAATCATTTTATCCCTCCACGATTAATCCCGGCAATTATGTCGGAAGGGGTTGAACACAAGGCTTATCCGGCACTCGGAGAAACCGGCCCGCAAATATAGGAATTATTTGGAAAAAAATATATATTTGCAGCAGTGGCAAAAGCAATTCACCAAATCACGAGTTGCAAAGTGCCGCCAAAGGTTAGTTAGTAATGGTTATTGAAGCTATCATCACAGCTGTCTGCCTATGCGCAGACTGTTTTGCTGTCAGCACGTGCTCAAGCACGACGCTGAAAAGCAAGCCCACGCTAGCTACACTCCTGAAGGTCTCCCTTTCATTTGCTATTATTCAGGCTGGGCTTCTTCTTGCCGGATGGCTACTTGGCAGTCTCGTTCTCGGAACCGTGCAGAGATTCGCGCACATCATAGGAGGGGTTCTTCTGTGGTACGTGGGAGGATCAATGGTCATTGAAGGAATCAGAGGAAGCGTGGAGGCCAGAAACCTCAATGGATGGAAGAATATCATCCTCGGAGGGATAGCTACCAGCATCGATGCTCTCGCCGTAGGAGGTGCAGAATCCATGAACGGAGTAGACTTCAATTCCATACTGCCTCTTTTTATTTCTGTATTTGTAGTGACGATGCTCAGTGTCATTTCCGGCATTGCTTTCGGTAAGGCTATAGGCGGCAAGGTCGGCAAATGGGCAGAAATAGCAGGCGGTGCAGTACTAGTGATACTAGGTACCGCAATGATGTTTTCATAAATCAATCATAGTGTTATGAAGAAATTATCATTTTTCACAGGTTGCTTATGCGTGGCTGTATCATTCGCCGCATGCAACAAGGAGCCGGAGAATCCGACCCCAGATCCAACTTTCCCAAAGGGAAGCAAGGAAAATCCAGTAAAACTCGGCGAGGCCGGCACTGCCAACTGCTATCTGGTTCAGTCACCGGAAGGCTGGTACGCTTTTGATGCTACAGTCAAGGGCAATGGCAAGTCTACAGAAGGACTTTCAGTCAACACCAAAATCTCCCCCGAATCTGCAAAATTAGTGTGGCAGAGCGAGAAGGACATGATAAAATCAGTAGAATACGAAGACGGAGTCATCAAATTTGAATGGAATGACAAGTTCAAGGCAGGCAACGCTCTCATAGCCGCTACGGACAAGAACGGCGTTATTGTTTGGAGCTGGCACATTTGGGCACCGGAAGATGCAGTCAAGACAGATAAGACCAAGAGCGGGTATGAGCTTATGAACATGAACCTTGGTGCGCTCAAGTCCACCATGGATGCTCAGGCCGCCACATACGGAATGCTCTACCAGTGGGGTCGCAAAGATCCGTTCCCATCATCATCCACTCCGACTGGTGACACCAAGACAGTGAGTGCTGAAGTATTTAATGCTGATGGAGAGGTCGTTAAATTCCCTAACTCAAGCTGGACCTCCACCGAAAGCAACACTCTCGCTTTCAGTATATCCAACCCGACAGTATGCCTTTCCAACTACTCTCAGTACGCCACCAATCGCGACTGGCTCGTAGAAGGCAGCGATGCTCTCTGGGGCAACCCTAAGGGCAATGTCAAGGATGACAGCAACAAATACATCAACAAAGGCGCCAAATCCATTTATGATCCGTGTCCTGTAGGATACCGCGTACCGCCAGCAGACGTATTCTTATATTTCACAGGAGTCGGAGGTTATGTAACTGACATAAACAGCTGCGATATCGCGGATGCCAACGGAGACGGTGCAGTAGATCTCAACGACTACAAGTACGGTTGGCTGTTCAATATGGAAAGCGGCTCACAGTTCTTCCCAGCTGCAGCACGTTTTGACGGTTCTTATGCCATGCTTATGGGCTCAAAGAGCGGTCTTTGGGGCAACTATTGGAGCAACTCTCCTGACACAAACGAACTCGTAAGCGCAAGCGGATTCGGCTTTGCATGCCTCGCATTCAGCCAGGAAGGCAAAAACATGACAGTATCCGCAAGTGGAGCCGGGCAGAAAGCAGACGCATACTCTGTAAGATGTATCAAGGAGTAAGGCACTTGCTACAGACATAACGAGCGGATCCGCTCATAACAAAAGAGGTGACTATTAGTCTCTAGACTTTTAGTCACCTTCTTTTTTTGTGAGGGGTATTCCATTCGGATGCTATCCCCTAACACAGCAGAGTACTATCCCTTGAAAGGCTGCCGTGCCATAATGGAACGCCCGAGAGTCAGGGTATCAGCATACTCAAGGTCATCCCCGAAGCCAAGACCCCTAGCGAGAGTGGTCACTTTCAAATCAGATAGGCCGAGGGCCTTAAGCTGCCTGAAAATATAGAAAGACGTCGTTTCTCCCTCAACATCTCCACTAAGCGCAAGAATAACTTCTTTTATACGCACAACGGTCGTGTCTTCAAGGGAGATGGGCACTTCTTCATCGTTCGCAGCAGCGCCCTTTCGAATGCGCTCGACAAGTTGCCTTATGGTCAGATCGGAAGGCGCAACTCCATTTATTGGAGAAATGATACCGCCGAGCACGTGATACACGCCATGATACTGTCCGGTAGCCTCAATACTCATCACATCCCGGACGCTTTCCACTACACACACCACACTATGATCCCGACTGGCATCTGCACAGATGGCACATTCATCTCCATCAGAAAGCATAGAGCATACCCGACAATAGCGTACTTCCTCAGCAAGACGGTCAATAGACTTGGCAAAATGATGAATATTCTCCTTAGGCTGCTTAAGCAGGTGCAACGCCAAACGCAAGGCGCTGCGGGAGCCCACCCCCGGTAGGGAGCCGATAGCTTCCACAGCGTCTTTAAGCAACTGTGACGGATAATTGTTATCCTTCAATATTATCTGGCTTTACCATTAGATCCGAGGACCTCCACAATCTTGTGGATGTACATCTTCTTCATCTCCTCACGGGCAGGCTTGAGGTACTGACGAGGATCAAAGTGTCCAGGGTTCTCAGCGAGGTCCTTGCGGACAGCAGCAGTCATAGCAAGACGAGAGTCAGAGTCGATATTAATCTTGCAAACTGCGCTCTTAGCAGCCTTACGGAGCTGCTCCTCAGGGATACCTACTGCATCAGGGAGTTTTCCGCCATATTTATTAATCATGTCCACATACTCCTGAGGAACTGAAGAAGAACCATGGAGGACGATAGGGAATCCTGGGAGCTTCTTCTCGATGGCCTTAAGCACGTCGAATGCGAGTGGAGGTGGAACGAGACGTCCGGTCTTAGGGTCGCGGGTGCACTGCTCCGGCTTGAATTTATATGCGCCGTGTGAAGTACCGATAGAAATGGCGAGAGAGTCACAACCAGTCTTCTTAACGAAATCGATAACCTCTTCAGGCTTTGTATAATGAGACTCCTCTGAAGCTACCTCTTCCTCGACACCAGCGAGAACGCCGAGTTCGGCCTCTACGGTAACGTCATATTTGTGTGCATATTTCACAACTTTCTTGGTAAGAGCCACATTCTCTTCGTACGGAAGCGCAGAGCCATCAATCATAACAGAAGAGAATCCGAAGTCAACGCAACTCTTGCAGAGCTCGTAGCTATCACCATGATCAAGGTGAAGCACAATCTGAGGCTTCTTCCAACCAAGTTCTTTAGCATACTCTACAGCACCCTGAGCCATATAACGGAGGAGGGTCTGGTTGGCATAATTACGTGCTCCCTTGGATACCTGAAGAATCACAGGAGACTTAGTCTCTGCTGCGGCCTGCACGATAGCCTGGAGCTGTTCCATATTGTTGAAGTTGAATGCAGGAATGGCATAGCCACCCTTAACTGCCTTGGCGAACATCTCGCGGGTGTTCACAAGGCCAAGTTCTTTAAAAGAAACCTTCATAACAAAGTAAAAATTTATATTGAATTCTATTCTTTCAAAATTCGGGCAAATTTAACTATTTTTGCACAAATAATCACAATAATGAACGGCAAAGTTATCATATTTTCAGCTCCTTCCGGTGCAGGCAAAAGTACGGTGGTAGGACACCTTCTTTCCATCCACCCAGAGTTTGAATTCTCTATATCAGCCACATCGCGCCAGCCAAGGGGTGAAGAAAAGGACGGAGTGGAGTACTATTTCATTTCCGCAGACCGTTTTAGAGAACTAATAGCTCAGGATGCTTTCGTCGAGCACGAAGAAGTTTATCACGACAGATTCTACGGCACTCTAAAAAGCGAAGTGGAACGCATCTGGAGCAAAGGGCACGTCATCGTTTTCGATGTAGACGTAAAGGGCGGTGTGAACCTAAAAAAGTATTTTGGCAGTTCCGCCCTCTCAGTGCTAATAGTTCCACCAAGCCTTGAGATACTCGAAAAACGCCTTCGTGGGCGCGGCACCGATAGCGAAGAAGCCATATCGGAGCGTCTTGCAAAAGCCGGTGAGGAACTCTCTTTTGCCAAGGGCAGATTCGATAGAGAGATAGTAAATGACAAACTTGAGGATACTTTCAAAGAGTCGGAAGCCATAATCGACGAGTTCCTCTCTAAATAACGCGATCATGAGAATAGCCGTCTACTCCGGATCGTTCGACCCACTGCATATAGGGCACATGGCTATCATGGAGTACCTCACTTCGGAGCACAAGTTCGACTGGGTATACCTCGTAATCTCCCCACAGAACCCATTCAAGGCACCAGGAAAGGCCCTAAACGCTCAAGAACGATACGAAGCAGCCATAGCAGCAGTCCGAAGACATCCCAACCTGCACGTATGGGTAGACAATATCGAGCTCACCATGCCGGCACCGCACTACACCATCAGGACACTTGATGCACTAAAGAAGCGCGAGCCGGGCAACGAATTCACCCTGGTCATGGGAGCTGATAACCTTGATAGCATCCGACACTGGCGCAACGCGCCGAAACTCCTGAGTGAATATGGAGTAATCGTCTATCCACGAAAAGGCTATGACCTTCCGTATATACGGCAGACACTTCTTGACGAGTGCCGCCAGTTCCCGGTGCCAGAAACCCTTGACGCATCATTAACACATTCTCAACCGGGGACTGTCAGCCTTGAGGAGCTGGACCGGATGTACAACATATCAATAATTGACGCACCCATAGTGGATATCTCCTCCACAGAGATCCGGGAGAAACAGTCAAAAGGAATTGATATGTCGCAATACCTGATGTAGTCTGCTAGCCGTTCTTCCTGCAAGCAGCTGAAGCCGCACGCATCAGCCGAGCCGCAAAACCTCCATAAATTATCTGCACAGGACCTCCTGAAACAGGCTGCCATAGTTTCACCATATCCGAAAGACGATTCGGATACGCATAGAGGGGATATCCATTTCCGAAGTCAATCTCACAAGCACGGAACTTCAGCTGATTGTTGATATATATGGTTCCAGGATTTGGGCAATTCATATCCGTGGCATCAAAATAAAAATATGGCAGTCCATATCGAGAAGCACATGCAGACAGGCGCAGCATCTTCTCCGGCTCGTCCGAGGAGAGAATAGTCCTTAATCTATGCTCAATACGGCCGGCAAGTTCGCCTATATGTCCAGACACGGCAAACTCATCTCCAAGAGGCAGCGCCTGAGAGAAGTTGCCAAAGAAGTCATTGCCGATTCCAGGGAAATGCCCCCTAAGATCAGCGACGAATATTGCCTTGAAACATTCCTTATCAGGGAGCTGGGCAAACAGTTTTTTCGCCGCCATGGCGCTCAGCACCGCATTGGTACCCACATCGCAACTCTCTTTGAGCGATGCAATCTCCTGTTGGCCGACCTCCGTCTCATAGGTATATTTGATAGCATTAGAGCGGATAAGATTAAAAAGCATGGATAGCAATGCTTTTCCTTTCATCCTACACCACCCACTATCTTGCACGGCTTTCAGCGCATCCTCCTTGGAAAAAGCATCAGGCGAAGGAAGCAATGTCTGATCAATAGACATTGGAGTAATCCCCTCTCCTCTGCACAACGACGCCCATTGGCGGACAAGCGCGTAGAAAGAATGTCCATCCATAACCGCATGGGCACACTGAACATACAGGACAACACCATCCTTAAGCTTAACCAAAGTGGCGCTAAACGGAGCCACACGTCCCTTCTTAAATCCCTTTATGTCATACTTTCTAGCGATACCCCAGACCGCATTGGCATTGGCACTCAAACAAGAGGCAGACAATGCCGGCTCGGAGCGAACCTCAAAAGCAGCCGGACGCCTGATAGTATCATCCCACTCTATGGATTTGCTTTCCTCATTATAATACCCATCGCGCAAATGGGGGTAACAGTTCAAAAGACGGTCCAGAGTTCCTTTCAACACATCAACGTCCGGACATTTCGAATACACCCAAGCTCCTTCTATAACCATTCCGAGAGAGAATAGATCAAGCGATGACAATTTCCATTCATGTTTCATAACCAAATGCCTATAACAAACGTTACAAATATAGCAAATATAATTATTTCCTATTCTTTAAAGACCAAGTATTTGCAATATCAAACAGTTGTATTTGTTCCTCTTTCCTATTTGGAGTATCTTTGCACCGATGCAAACAAAAGGAAATGACTGAACTGGGTAATAATTCAAGATATGCTGTTATAGGATACGGAAGTTGGGCCACAACCATCGTAGGTAAGTTAACTCAGAATGGTAGGCATGTAAACTGGCATATCCGCAATACAGAAGTGCTCGAAGGAATTCTTGCGGACGGATATAATCCCAAATATGTGAGCGACATGGAACTTGACCGCTCTTTTCTATTTATGTCGTCCGACATCAATGACATCATATCCTCCAGCGATATAATCATTTTGTGCGTTCCCTCGGCTTACATCAAGAAGACCCTATCCGATCTTGACCCGGCCCTCATGGCTGGCAAGTTTGTTATTTCTGCCGTAAAAGGAATCATTCCCGAGGACTATACGACAGTCCTCGAATATATACACAATTGTTTCGGACTGCCATTCAAGAACCTCGGACTGATTTCGGGACCAAGTCACGCAGAGGAGGTCTCGCGAGGCAAGTTGTCCTATCTAACTGTGGCCTGCAATACCCTGGAAGATGCAGGAGTCATAGCATCCGCACTAAGGAGCGACACCCTTAGGATAAGCACATCCACAGATATCTATGGAATAGAATATGCAGCAATAATGAAGAACATCTACGCAATTGCCAGTGGCATGGCAGTTGGACTCGGATATGGAGACAACTTTCTCGCTGTCCTCATATCCAAGTCAGCTTCGGAACTGCGGCACTTCCTGGATAGCAGCTATCCTTTTGAACGTAACACCAGTGAAATAGCATATCTCGGTGACCTTCTTGTCACTTGCTACTCCCCATTCAGCCGCAACCGCCAGTTCGGCACACTGATAGGACGAGGATGCGACGTAAAGAGTGCCCTCAACGAGATGACAATGGTAGCAGAAGGCTACTACGCGGCGATAGGACTGCATCATATCTGCGAATCAAGAGGCATAAGACTTCCTATCGTCGAAACCGTATACCGAATACTCTACGAAGGAGAAAAAGCAAGAAAAGCAATAAAGTTATTGTCTAAAGAGCTTTAGCAAAACCATATACGCTATGCTTTCCATTGTGTTGTTCGCCCTGTAACTCAGAAACTGAGTTTGTAACTGAAACTAGGAAGTATAGGAAGCATGGCTACCATTTTCCAGCCATTGCTATATGTATCATAATACATCATAAATGGATTGAAGCGATTCAGCACATTACAGATGCCAAGATTAATATTGTGTTCTACACGAGAAGTACGGAACGACAAAGAATACCCCACATCCAATCTGAAAATATCCGGCATTTTGTAATCATTGACTCCTGCGAAGAATTGCGCAGTTTGCAATCCATCTTTGGTATGAACCAAATACTCTTGTGCAGCAGCATTCTCCCAGTTCCCGCTCTGGTATATAAAAGTCAAGTTGATCCCTTTCCATTGGAACGTAGCATTCAGCACATGAGTCCTGTCGAACTTTGCATGAAAAGGAGCACCGTCATTGATAGACGCAAACCCATATCTGTTGGTTTTTGACCATGTATAGGATGCCCTTGCATAGAAATCTTGATTGGAATACTCATAGAGGAACTCCGCTCCGTAAGATCTTCCCTTACCAGTATCAAGGCCCACCTCCCAATCGTCCGCCAGTTCTCCAAACAAGTTCTGCGCATGCTTATTATATACAAGGTTTTGCATGTGCTTATAGAAAGCACCTACTGATGCCAGATGATGATTGTTTCTATATGTAAGAGAAAAAGAACTTTGATCCACTTTCTCCGGAGCAATAAAATCCAAAGAAGGAACTATCATATCCAAGGACCACCCAACAGGAAGGCCTTCCAGAGTATGATAGAACTGCACAAGATGATCTTGACTGAGTTCGAGGCTCAATTCCGGAACGATGTTATACTTGATGCCAGCACTATATTCTGGTTCAAAACTGTTATACGAACTTGAGAAATGCCTATAGAAATTACCTCTCACGACAGCTCTCAACTCCAAATACCGAGACCAGTTATAGTTTCCTTGTAAATATGCAGAGCCAAGCAATACCGGAGTCGCCTCAATTTCACTAAAACTACCAGTAACCACCAATTATCCCAAGCGGGTCTAACCATCGGAAATGAAAGGATAGTAAGGTGA